>OGFR01000190.1_pt1 | contig 62769 bp, 53 predicted proteins | sample 1571001 | NCBI WGS metagenome assembly OGFR01 (sample SAMEA2582064, study PRJEB24529) | metagenome | biome: Human gut stool | place: China | collected 2011 | reverse complement strand
TGCATGTGTTAAGCACGCCGCCAGCGTTCATCCTGAGCCAGGATCAAACTCTCAAATAAAAAGTTTGCTTCCCGGTTCAAAAATCGCTACTAGCTAATTTTAAACCGTTCTACTGTTGTTTGGTTTGTTTTTGTTCTGAAATCTCATTTCAAAGATGTCCAACCAGGACTCTTTTTTATTAGAATTTTCAGGGTTTTAAACACTGTTCAATCTTTCATTTTCAAGGTTCATGTTGTTGCTGTTCTCAGCGGCAACGTTAAATATCTTATCACATCGTTTTTGCTTTGTCAACAACTTTTTTGATTTCTTTTTGGAAATTTTTTTGATTTCCTGCCCCGTTCTCACGGGGCGAGGATTATAATATCAAATGTCACTGCAAAAGTCAACAGTATTTTTCAACTTTTTTCATTTTTTTATTTTTCACAGAAAACAGCTGCAATTCAACGAAACTATCGCGCCTGCTCTGCTGCAATAAATGGAGCCGCGATTTCTTTTACTCCCTGTGGATTTCTGGCATTCCACTCCGCAAAGCTTACACCTGCTGCAGCCACAGCTTTACCAAGAGAAAGCAGAAAGTCCGGAATCTGACTTTCCAGAATGGTTCCCAGTTCTTCCCCCATTTTTTCTTTTCCCTGTATATCGCATCCATTTAAGAACAGAAGGAACGCAGACTCTGCCTTTCCATTTACTTTCTTGGCTGCTCCGCGAAATCCCATAACACCGGTCTGATGGGTACCGCAGGAGGAAGGACATCCGGAAATATGGATTTTAGGCAGCGCATCAGCCGGAAGTCCAGCCTTCTGCACAGCCTCCACACAGGCCCGGAGGAGTGACTGGGAATCCCGCACGCCAACCTGACATACTGCTGCTCCAATGCAGCTGACTGATGCCTCAAATTCTGTTTTTGCCGTATTATGCTCCGTAATATCCAGAACACGCTCTGCCTCTGCTCCGGTCAGATTGATCACATACGCTGTTTCATCCGGTGCCAGGCGCAGCTCCACACCTTCCATGCTCTGAATCGCATCACTTAAAGCACACAGAACAGAAAGATCGGGCTGTCCGCCCACCGGATGCCAGGATACAGTATAAAGTCCCGGCTGCTTCTGTTCCAGAACACGCGGACCGGAAATATTCCTGCCATCCCCACGTTTTAAAACAGGCTGGGAAACCGGGCTGAGCTTCAAATCTTCGCCGGAAGCATATACCTCTTCCAGTTTCTCCAGAAATGCTTTCTTATAATTTTCAGCACCGCCAAGACTTTCCTGCATGTAGCGGCTGCGTGCCTTGCCGCGGTTCTCATAGTTTCCATACGCACGGAAGGTCAGCCACATAGCCTTGATATAATAACAGATATCCTCCGGTTTTACCGCTTCCGCGATCAGAACACCAAAACGAGGATTGTTTCCCAGACCGCCTGCACTGTATACATCAAAGCAGCCATCCGGACGCGCCGCGAATCCGAGATCACGATAAGTGGCATGGGACAGGTTGCTCGGAGAGCTGGAAAATGCCACCTTTAGCTTACGCGGCATCTTCTCTGCACGGATAAATCCCATCAGATACTCACCTGCTGCCTTTGCCCATGGGAGCACGTTAAAGTATTCGTCCTTCTCCACGCCTGAAAGTGGGCTGCAGGTGACATTGCGCGGGAAATCTCCGCCTCCGCCCATAGTGATGATCCCCACATCCATAGCCTGCTCCATAATATCCGCCACAATGCTACCGTCCAGATCATGAAGCTGGATTGTCTGGCAGGTGGTAAAATGAGCTTTTTTCAGATTATATGTTCGAATGGTATCTGCAATAAATTTCAGTTTTTCCTTTGTCACACAGCCGCCTGTCATGCGCAGACGCAGCATGCTTGCCTTTCCGCCCTTCTGCGCGTAGCTTCCGTACAGTCCGGAAAAGCCCTTGTAGGCATCTTTGCTGAGTTCTCCTGCATAAAAGGCTGCCGTTTTTTCCCTGAAAGCAGGAATATCCTCTTTCCAGTTGTGGTCATTTCTGATTTCCATATGTCTCCTCCTGATGTAAACAGCGCGTTTCCCTGGGGAGCATTTTTCGTTTCACAGGAGGTAATTTCCCTGAAAAACATAAAGACACCCAGCTGCGCCAGATGTCTCTTATTGTATCATAATTCTGTTTTCAATGGAACAAATGCATGGACATTTTCTATGATCTGCCGGATCTTAACCGGATTTTTCCAGCCATCCGTCTCTCTGTAAGTGCACGATTTGTTTTTATCTCCGCTTCAACGGTTTCAAGCAATGTTTTGTTGAAATTTTCTTTATTTTACTTTCACATCTGGATATTGTCAATTATTTTTTCGTTTAATTTTCTTTCGTTCTTCGCATCCGATTACAAACTTCTGTATTCTGACAACGGTTGATTTTTTTCGTCAGCTGTTCTCTTCCCGCTGTTCTTCCTCTTCCGACTTCTCCGGTGCCAGCGCCAGGGTAAACCAGAACTCTACGCCATCCTTGTGATTGGCCACACCGTACTGCTGGTGATGGGCTTCCATGATGGCTTTGACAATAGAAAGTCCGATGCCGCTGCCGCCGTAAGCACGGGTGCGGGCCTTGTCTACCTTGTAGAACTTCGTCCAAAGATTCGGCAGGTCTTCCTCCGGGATTGGAGTTCCGTTATTATATACATGAATCTTTGCCACCCCATCCAGTGTTTCACTCCAGATACGGATGTTATGGTCGCCGCCAAGATGATTCATGGCGTTGGTCAGATAATTGGTCACAACTTCCTCGATCTTGAATTCATCCCCCATAACCACCAGGGTTTCCGGCATATCGACGCTCACCTTTGCCGCATTCTGCTGAATGAGGATGCCGGAGGAATTGATCAGGTCATGCACCAGCTCCGTGACATCAAAGGCTGCAATGCTCGGCGTGTCGTTTCCAAATTCCAGGGCCGTCAGGGTCAGAAGCTGGCGTACCATCTTGTTCATCTTGTTGGCCTCATCCATGATGACCTCACAGTAATAACTGCGGCTTTCTTCATCCTCGCACATGCCGTCGCATAACCCCTCCGCATAGCCCTGGATCAGGGCAATCGGAGTTTTCAGTTCATGGGAGACATTGGCAATGAACTCTTTTCGCATCTCATCGATCTGGATCTTCTCGTCAATGTCGTGCTGCAGCTGTTTGTTGGCATCCTGCAAGGCACCAATGGCATCCTTTAAGCTGTGGGAAAGAGAATTCATGCTCCGACCCAGAACACCCACCTCATCCTCCGCATCATCCTCGTAAGCAACATCAAAATTCAGTTTTGACATTTCTTCGGAAAGGGCCGACAGTTTCATGATCGGTTTGGTGATGCGGTTCGTGACAAAGCACATCATAATACTCCCGAACACCAGCACGATCAGGCCGACCCAGGTGGTAAACCGGTTGGAAAGCGCCACACTCTCCCGAATGCTGGCAAGAGGCATGGACATGATGAACATGGTCCGGTTATCCGAAAAATACCCCCAGCTCTCCATATAGGTGCTGCTGGAACGGAAGTCCCGGTTCTTTTCCACCACGTAATTATCATGCTGCTTTAATATCTCCATGTGCTTGTGTCCCATACCCAGCACATAGCGCTGCAGCTTCTGGGTCAGAAAGTCGCTGTCACGGCCGGAGCTGATCAGTGCCTTGCCGGTATCACTGTCAATGAGGATGATCGCAATATTGTTCTGCTCGCCATAGGTGCGGATCGTTCCAAGCAGGGTTCCCTGCTCTGGCGGAAGGTCTTCCGGCAGATTTTCCGGGACGGCCTCATCCGCCTGATCAGACGGTTCTGTCTCATCTGTCCTGGACGGTTCTTCCTCGCTGTCAGAACCGGTATCTCCCTTTGCCGTCTGTTTCCAGATATCCCACTCCTGCTCCAGTTCCTCCCGCAGCACATCACCGATGTTCTCATTCTCGCCAACCTTTTCCTGGATGGCACTGTCAATATCCGTGTAGGCCTGCTCCATCACCTTCAGCTTCTGGTCCACATAGTAGCCCTCCAGCCACCAGGTATTCACCCCCCAGATAGCCAGAAGCATGGCCGCCATAAGACCCATGAAGATCAGCATGATTCGGTGACGGATGGAATGAAACCGAAAAATCTTTTTGTGCTTCATCAGTCTACCTCAAACTTATAGCCCATGCCCCAAATGGTCTTGATATAATTACCTTTCTCGCCCATCTTGCTGCGCAGCTTTTTGACATGGGTATCAATGGTGCGGGCATCACCGAAGTAATCATAATTCCAGACATTGTTGAGGATCTTCTCTCTGGAAAGAGCAATACCCTGGTTCTCTACAAAGTAGGTCAGAAGTTCAAACTCCTTGTAGCTCAAATCAATCGGCTTTCCGTCAATCTCTACAAGATGGGCCGCCTTGTCAATGCGGATGCCGCCCACCTCAGTGATCTCGCTGACTGCCACATTGGAGCGGCGTAAAATGGCCTCGACCCGGGCCACCAGGATTTTGGGACTGAAGGGCTTGGAAATGTATTCATCCACACCCAGCTTAAAGCCCTGAAGCTCGTCCCGCTCCTCGCCGCGGGCTGTCAGCATGATGACCGGCACCTGGGAATACTGGCGTACTGTCTTTAAAACCTCCCAGCCATCCATTTTCGGCATCATTACATCGAGGATGATAAGGGAAATGTCTTTCTGCTTAAAGAAAATATCTACAGCCTGTTCGCCATCTTCCGCCTCGATCACGGTAAAGCCTTTGATGGTCAGGAAATCCTTCACCAGCTTGCGCATTCTGGCTTCATCATCCACTACTAATATCTTCAACGATTCCATGGTATGTATCGTCTCCTCTCTGTTTTTGAGTTTCTTTCATCTTTTCCCCATTTTAGCAGAGTTTTTTTTGCTTTTCCACATTTTCACAGAGATTTCACACATACAGAAAACAGGGACAGAATCTCTGTTTTCGCAGATCTCTGTCCCTGACATATCATGACTTATTCTTCGGTTGTCTCAGTCTCTTCGCATACCTCAATGCCAAGCTCTTCTAACTGCTTTGGATCTACCGGAGTCGGTGCCTCGGTCATCAGGCAGGAGGCGTCCTTTACCTTCGGGAATGCGATGACTTCACGGATGCTGTCGCAGCCGCCCATCAGCATTACCACACGGTCAAGGCCGTATGCCAGACCAGCGTGCGGCGGAACTCCGTACTTGAAGGCTTCAAGCAGGAAGCCGAACTGCTCCTGTGCCTTTTCCGGAGTGAAGCCCAGTACCTCGAACATCTTGGACTGGATGTCGCTCTGGTGGATACGGACAGAACCACCGCCGATCTCGGTACCGTTTAAGACGATATCGTATGCCTTCGCGCGTACTGCGCCCGGATCGGAATCGATTAAATGCCAGTCCTCGTCCATTGGCATGGTGAATGGGTGATGCATAGCTACGAAGCGTCCCTGCTCCTCGGAGTACTCGAGTAACGGGAACTCGGTTACCCACAGGAACTTGTAGTCGTCCTTCTTTAAGAGATCAAGCTGACGCGCGATCTCCAGACGCAGATTGCCCAGAACATCCCATACAACTTTGTTCTTATCAGCAGCGAATAACAGCAGGTCGCCCGGCTTGCCATCCATAGCAGAGATCAGGGCTTGCATCTGCTCCTCGGTCATGAATTTCGCGAAGGAAGACTTGTAGCTGCCATCCTCCTGGATTGCAACGTAGGCAAGACCCTTTGCTCCGTATCCCTTTGCAAACTCAACCAGCGCGTCGATCTTCTTACGCGGCATATGGCCCTGTCCCTCAGCGTTGATACCGCGAACGGTGCCGCCGTTTTCCAGAGCGCCCTTGAATACAACAAACTCACAGTCTTTGACAACATCAGATACATTCTTTAACTCCATGCCGAAACGAAGATCCGGCTTATCGGAACCAAAGCGGTCCATAGCCTCCTGCCAGGTCATGCGTGGGATCGGCTGCGGAATCTCGACATTTAAGATTTCCTTGAACAGCTTGTGAAGCAGGCGCTCGTTGACATCGATGACATCATCCACGTCTACGAAGGACAGCTCCATATCGATCTGGGTGAACTCCGGCTGACGGTCTGCACGCAGATCCTCATCGCGGTAGCAGCGTGCCAGCTGGAAATAACGGTCGTAACCGGAGCACATTAACAGCTGCTTAAAGAGCTGCGGAGACTGCGGAAGCGCGTAGAAGGAACCCGGATGTACACGGCTCGGTACGAGGTAGTCTCTTGCGCCCTCCGGGGTGCTCTTGATGAGGGTCGGAGTCTCAATCTCCAGGAAGCCTTCCTCTGCCAGGAACTGTCTGGTGAGAATGGCAATCTTACTTCTTAACAGCAGGTTGCGCTGCATATCCGGTCTTCTTAAATCCAGGAAACGGTATTTTAAGCGCAGCTCCTCTTTGGTCTTGGAGTTCTCCTCGATCGGGAATGGCGGAGTCTCGGACTCAGATAAGATGCGCAGGCTGTTGGCGCGCACCTCAATGGCACCGGTTGCCAGGTTCTCGTTGACTGCGCCGGAACGTGCCTCCACGCGGCCGGTTACAGCAATGACATACTCACTTCTTAACTTCTCTGCCTTTGCGAAGCTCTCTGCACCACAGTCGCTCTCCTCAAAGATGATCTGCAGGATACCGGAACGGTCACGTAAATCCACGAAAATGATTCCGCCCTTGTTTCTGCTCTTCTGCACCCAGCCCATAACGGTCACTTCCTGACCGATGTTTGCTGTGGTGACTTCTGTACACCGATGGGACCGCTTCAGTCCCAGCATTGATTCTGCCATGATTTATCTCCTTTGATTCAATGATCTTATTTCAAAGCTCTTATTTCAGGGCTTCTTTATAAAACTCTACAAATTCGTTATAGCCCTCTTTGTTTAACTGCTCCTTCTGGAACTTCTTATTCTTGTTCATCATGGAAACAAGCACCTGGACACCGGCTTTGCGCTCGCCCATAGCCTGCTTCATGATCTGTCCGTAGCGTGCCGGATCCATGCCCTTCTCGATAAGATAAGCCTTCTTCGGAGCCGCATTTTCGATTTCGCCGCCCTGCTCCATAAGGATGGTAACGATACGCTCAAAGCCGATAGAGAAGCCGCAGGCCGGAGTATCCTGACCGGTAAACTTGCCGATCATCTTGTCGTATCTTCCGCCGCCTGCAACGGAACCACCAAAGCCTTCCATGGAAACCTCGAAGATGGTTCCGGTGTAGTAGGACATGCCGCGCACCAGAGTCGGGTCAAAGGCCAGCTTAAAGTCGGTCTCGGCTACCTCGGTTACGGTATCCATGATATTGGCCAGATTCTCTGCGGTCTTTGTATCCAGCACACCGGCTAAGGTCTCGCCAAGACCACGGACTGCTGCGGCGTCCTCGCCAAGGCCGGATAACAGTTCTGCATACTTTTCTACGCTTTCCGCTGCGTAACCAAGCTCCAGAAGCTCTGCCTTTACGCCATCCAGACCGATCTTGTCCATCTTATCCAGGGTAATGAATACCTGGTCCAGGCCATCCTCGGGGAAGCCGCAGTAAAGAGCCATGCCCTTTAAAATGCCGCGGTCATTGATGCGGACGGTAAACGCGTTCTTCGGGCAGATTCTGCCAAGGGCAGTGGTGGTAGCCAGGATCAGCTCAATCTCTGCCATGTTGGTTGCGTCACCCAGGATGTCGATGTCACACTGGGTGAACTGACGGAAACGGCCGCGCTGCGGACGGTCCGCACGCCACACGCTGCCCATCTGCAGAGCCTTGAACGGACTCGGGAGCTGTGCTCCGTTATTGGAATAATAACGGGACAGCGGCAGGGTCAGGTCATAGCGAAGTCCGCTGTCGGTTAAATCGTTCTCGGTTTCAGCGGTCTCGAGGTTTAATTTTTCTCCGCGCTTTAAGATCTTGAAGATCAGCTTCTCGTTGTCTCCGCCCTGTTTGCTGGTCAGGTTTTCGATGTGCTCCACACACGGAGTCTCCACCTGGGTAAATCCGAAACTGCGGTAGGTTTCACGGATCTGGTTCATCACATATTCCCGCACCTGCATCTCTGCCGGCAGGATATCACGCATGCCGGTAACCGGCTTCTTTTTTAATGCCATATTTATTCTCCGTTTTCTATGTTTCTAAGTCTTCCTGAAAATCACATACTCGTTTACAAATTATACTATTCTAAGGAACAAATTGCAATCGTAAGCGTTCAACTTGTTACAGTTACTGCGCATCTGATAGCAATTTTTCTTTTCGCTCAATCATTTCCTCCACGCGGCTGATGTACTGCTCCACATCCTTCACATTTTCACAGCGCTCGATACGGTTCTCCTCGGCGAACAGACGCTTGGTGGTGGTTCCTGCTCCGCAGCCGATAATGGTCTGCTGTTCCTCCATGATGAGCACGTTATAGATGCAGGCCTTTCCAGGTGCCGCATAGCCCACATTCTCAAAATTGCCTGCCATATTTTTCTGGCGGTACAGATAGTACGGCTCCAGGCCCATCTCACGGGCGTAGCGGGCAGTCAGATCGATCATCTCCTGCGTATTCTCGATCTTTAAATCCTTATAAACTTCCTTCATGGTGTTTAAGCGTGCTGCGCGCTTAATGGCCAGGGAATGCACAGTGACGCTGTCCGGTGCCAGGGCCTTCACTGCCTCCATGGTGGCCTGTACATCCTCCAGAGTTTCCTCCGGCAGTCCGATGATGAGATCCATATTGATGTTGTCAAAGCCAACCTCACGGGCAAGCTTGAAACGGTCCACCACATCCTCCACTGTGTGGCGGCGTCCGATGAGACGCAGAGTATCCTGCTTCATAGTCTGTGGGTTGATGGAAATACGGCCCACGCCATGTTTCTTAAGCACCTCCAGCTTCTCCCGGGTGATGCTGTCCGGACGTCCTGCTTCCACGGTAAACTCCTGAACGGCAGAGAAATCAAAGGTCCCCTTTAGTTTTGTGATCAGCCTGTCCAGATCTTCCGGAGAAAAAGAAGTCGGGGTTCCTCCGCCAAAATAAACGGTGTCCAGCGTGCAGCCCTTCTTCTTTTCTGCCACATAATCCAGTTCTTTGAACAGCGCATCCAGATACTCGTGAGTGCGGTCCTTCCACTTTCCGATCGGATAAGAGGTAAAGGAACAATACAGGCAGGTGGTCGGGCAGAACGGAATGCCCACATACAAGCTGTAGCCTTCCTTATAATCAATGGTCGAAAGCAGCTTGCGTTCTCTCTGGGCAATTTCGATGCTTAAGTGAATCTTCTCATCGCTGGTGAAATAGGTATCCTTCATGTGGCGGAAAATCTGCTCTTCCGTTTCGCCTTCCGCAAGCTTTGTCATGGCAATCTTGGTCGGACGAATGCCTGTTAAGGTTCCCCACGGGAGCTGCTTTCCCGTCTGCTGCATGAGAAGCACATAGAGTCTGCGTTTAATCTTATTCTTTGTCTCAAAGCGATTTTCGTAATTTACTTTCAGAACACTGTTCTCCGCCGCCGCCTGAAATTCGGCCCGGATCTCCGGCTCCAGTTTCTCCATGGACAGCAGATGAAAGCAGGAGCTTCCGAAATATCCCAGACATAACGTAAACTCCGTACGATCTTCATTTACCGTTCCTTCCACAAAAAAGTCCAGATCCTCCTGCATTTCATGCGCAAAGGTCTGTCCCGGGTAAAATGCCATCAGAAGCTCCCGGATATCCTGCTCGTAAGCGCTGTCATTTAACAAAATTCCGATCATGCCTGCATGCCTCGCTTTCTCACATAAGCTGCCACCGGATTATACTGCTTCTCATAACCAATGGTAGTAGCATCACCATGTCCCGGATAGACCATGATATCATCCGGCAGCACCAGAAGCTTCTCTGCGATGGAATGAACAATGGCAGACATGCTTCCGGTCGGAAGATCCGTCCGTCCCAGAGACTCCGCAAACAGGGTATCTCCGCTGAACAGCACCTTCTCCTCCGGCAGGTAATAACAGACAGAACCTGCTGTATGGCCCGGTGTGGCCATAACCTTCCACTCCCTGTTTAAGAAATGGAGTACATCTCCATCCCGCAGCAGATGGTCTGCGCTGATACCGGTCTGCTCTGTTCCCATGGTTCCGGAAAGATTCAGAAACGGGTCATTCAGCATCCGCTCATCGTCCATATGGACATAAACCTTGCATCCGTAAGCTTTGCGAATATCATCCGCAGCCAGCATATGATCAAAATGCGCATGAGTAAGAAGGACTGCCTCAGGTTTCACGCCAAATTCCCGGCATTTGTTCTTTAAGTAATCCGCATTGTCTGCCGGATCGATGATCACGGCTGTTTTTTCGCCCTCACGGAACACGAGGTAACAGTTTGTGCTGACACCGCCCAGCACATAGGTTTTAATTCGAAAATCACTCATAATCTGCTCCTTTTCTATATCCGAAACACAGAAAAACTGCGGAACAACTATCCCGCAGTCCTTTCTATATCGATCACGCCATCGATCTGTCTTAACTTGTCCGTCAGCCGGTTCAGTTCTTCGATTCCGTGAATGTCAAACGTCATAATGATCGTGGCCTTGCCCTGCTTGCTGGTGCGCACATTCATCGAGGTGATATCGATCTGGCGCTCCGTAAACACCTTGGAAATATCGACAAACATGCCGATGCGGTTATTGGCGTAAATCTGGATCTCCGTAGTGTAGCGCTCCTTGGTGCTGCTGTCATCCTCCGGCTGCTGCCACTCGGCCTCAATGAGACGGGTGCGCTCCTCCGACGGAAGGTTGATAATATTCACACAGTCTGTCCGGTGAATGGATACGCCGCGGCCGCGGGTCACATAGCCCACGATCTCGTCGCCCGGCACCGGACTGCAGCAGCGTGAGAAACGGACTGCCACATCATGGATGCCCTTTACCATAATTCCGCCCTTGGTCTTCTTGCTGACCTCGGCTTTGTTTCCGGACATCTCGCTGAGACCATCCAGAATGTTGGTATCGGTAACCTCCTTGCGGGTCTTCTTCTCCCGTTCCTCGATCATCTTATTGATGACCTGGCCTTCTTTTAAGCCACCATGGCCAATGGAAGCCAGAACAGAATCCCAGTCACGGAAGGCATAACGCTGCATGACCTTCTCCTGAAACTCCGGCTTATTTAAATCGCCAAAATTGATGCCCTTGGTCTTACAGTAACGATCGATGAGATCCTTGCCGCGGACGATGTTATCTTCTTTTAATTCACTCTTAAACCACTGGTTGATCTTGTTCTTGGCCTGGGTACTCTTCACCAGAGCCAGCCAGTCACGGCTCGGGCCTTTGGAGTTCTGGGATGTGATGACCTCAATGCGGTCGCCATTCTGGATCACATACTCGATCGGCACCAGTTTGCCGTTCACCCTTGCTCCGACCATCTTGTTGCCCACCGCACTGTGGATGGAATACGCAAAATCAATGGTTGTAGAACCGCTCGGCAGTGTCTTGACATCTCCTGACGGAGTGAAGCAGTACACATTCTCGGAGAATAAATCCAGATCTCCCTTTACCATGCTCAGGAACTCTTTGGAGTCACTGGTGTCCTTCTGCCACTCCAGGATCTGGCGCAGCCAGGACAGCTTTGCCGCTTCATCGCCTGCAGCAACCTTGCCGCTTCCGCTCTCCTTATACTTCCAGTGCGCCGCAATACCGTATTCTGCGGTACGGTGCATCTCAAAGGTCCGGATCTGGATCTCAAACGGCTGGCCGTTGCTGCCGATCAGCGTGGTGTGCAAAGACTGGTACATATTCGGCTTCGGCATGGCAATATAGTCCTTGAACCGGCCCGGGATCGGCTTGTACAGCTCATGGATAACACCCAGGGCAGCGTAACAGTCCTTTACCGTATCTACAATGATGCGCACTGCAAACAGATCATAAATCTGATCCAGTGTCTTGTGCTGGTTGACCATCTTTCGGTAGATGCTGAAGAAATGCTTCACACGTCCGTCAACCTTGGCCTGAATGCCGGCCTCCTTCATGTGGGTGGAAACCTCATCAACAATGCTCTTGACAAACTCCTCCCTGGCATCCTTACCAAGGGAAATCTTTTCCGCCAGGTCATAGTAGACATCTGGCTGCAGATATTTTAATGAGAGATCATCCAGTTCCACCTTGATCTTGGAAATACCGAGACGATGGGCGATGGGCGCGTAGATTTCCATGGTCTCACGGGCTTTTTCCTTCTGCTTCTCCGGCTTCATGTACTGCAGCGTACGCATATTGTGCAGACGGTCGGCCAGCTTGATCAGGATGACACGGATATCTTTTGCCATGGCGAGGAACATCTTGCGCAGGTTCTCTGCCTGCATCTCCACCTTGTCCTTGGACCAGGACAGCTGGGTCAGCTTCGTGACGCCGTCTACCAGAAGCGCTACCTCCGGACCAAACTCCTTAGAAAGCTCATCCAGCGTCATGACGGTGTCTTCCACGACATCATGAAGAATGCCTGCCGCAATGGTCTCCTTATCCATCTCAAGGTCTGCCAGAATGATGGCAACACAAAGAGGGTGAATGATATAGGGTTCACCCGATTTTCGTTTCTGATCCTTGTGTGCCTCATGGGCAACCTTGTACGCTTTCTCGATCAGGGAGATATCATCTGAAGGATGATACTTCCGGATACTGCGGATCAGGTCCTTATACAATTCTTCCGGGCTGGTAAAATCTGCGGGATTCTCCAGCTCAATGTCCATTTTCTTCTCCGTCTGTTCATTCGCCATAGAAAAAGCCACCTTTTTGAAGATAATATATTAACACATTATAAAATTTTTTGTCGGAAAATGCAAGCATTACGTCCCGAAGGCTTAGTTTTAAGCTATTTGCCCGATTTCTGCGTCCTGGTGACCTGATACATCAGCGCATTGCACACAGCTGCCGCAATATTACTTCCGCCTTTTCTTCCGCGCGCCACGATGCATGGCACACTCGACTGACAGATGAGCTCCTTCGACTCTACTACATTTACAAAGCCCACCGGGGTTCCGATGATAAAATCCGGATGGATCTCACCCTTCTGCATCATCTCATACAATCGAATAAGGGCCGTCGGCGCGTTGCCGATGGCAAAGATGACCGGTCCGGCAAGCGTTGCCGCGCGTTCCATACTGACGATAGCCCTTGTCACGCCCCGCTCCTTCGCCTCAGCCGCCACATCCGGATCTGCCATAAAGCAGCGGACCGTTCCGTTTAGCTGTTTGAGTGCCGCCTTGTTTACACCGGCCAGCGCCATGTTGGTATCCGTCACGATGGTAAAGCCCCTGCCGCTCTTCATCAGATTTACTGCCAGCTCCACCGCTCCATCAGAAAAATAGAGATTGCTGGCATAATCAAAATCCGCCGCGGTATGGATACAACGCTTCACCACGGCCAGCTCACCCGGTGTCCAGTTTCCTTCCGGCATCTCAGCTTCGATGATGGCCATACTGCGGGCCTCGATCTCCTCCGGCCGAACCCACTGCATTGTTTCTATCATAATGTTATCCTTTCCATTTTTTTCCTGTTCAAACCTGGATGTTCTTTCAACATGCAGATTGTCCACATGCATTCCCGGCTTCATACCAGGTTCCTGTCTGTCTTTAGGACTCGTACTCTTCCATAATCTTATAGACCGCCTCCATATCCAGCGACTGGCGCACCAGGTCTGCCAGCTTATCATACTGGCTTTCCTTATATTCTTCCATACTTTGTGCCTTTGCAGTCAGGCTGATGCCTTTCTTTTCTGCCAGCCTGGTCAGAATCGCTCCGGTAAACTCCAGATTATCAAACAGGCCGTGGAGATAGCTTCCGAACACCAGGCCATCGGCCCGGACAAAACCGTCCATGCGGCCGTCTGCAAGGCAGATTGCCGGGGTAACACTGTGATCTGCCCGGGAGGCATTTCCTGGCTGCTGTCCTGCACCCGCCTGCTGCGAGCCATTCAAGCCCGACCCTGCCTCAGCCGGAAACGTCTCTCCCATATGGATCTCATACCCTTTCACACTCTGCCCGGTCACCTGGCCATAAACTCCAGCTGCTGCCATCACCATTCCTTCTGTCCGGGTTCTGGTTTTCTCTGCCGCAAAGATGGTCTCTGCCGCCAGAAGTCCCATGCCCCGCATGGTACTGCCCGGTTCCCCTTCCACACCATGCGGATCAGAAAGCTGTTCACCAAGCATCTGATAACCGCCGCAGATTCCGATCACCGGAACTTTCTGTTCCTCCACCAGCCGCCAGATCATGGCCTCCAGTCCGCTCTCCCGCAGCCATTTTAAGTCAGCCATGGTATTTTTCGTTCCCGGCAGAAGGATCAGATCCGGCTGTCCCAGATGTGCCGGCCGGTCCACATAGCGCAGAGAAACGCCATCATAATGTTCCAGCGCATTGAAGTCCGTAAAATTGGAGATATGCGGCAGATGGATCACCGCCACATCCAGGCCGTCCTGCGCCTTAGTCCGCACCAGACGGTCGGACAGGCTGTCCTCATCATCCAGATTGATCTGCTCCATGGGGATCACGCCCACCACCGGAATGTGAAGCCGCTCCTCGATCATGCGGAGTCCCGGCTCCAGAATCTTAACATCACCACGGAATTTATTGATGACGAGACCCTTGATGCGGGCCCGCTCCTCCGGCTCCAGCAGACTGACGGTTCCATATAATGATGCAAACACGCCGCCCCGGTCAATATCTCCCACCAGAAGCACCGGCGCATTCGCAATCTTTGCCATCCCCATATTCACGATATCATTGTCCCGCAGATTAATCTCTGCCGGACTTCCGGCACCCTCCAGGACAATGGCATCAAACTGGCTTTCCAGCCTCTCGAACGCCTCCCGGACTGCCGGAATAAATTCCGTTTTGCGGCGGTAATAATCCATGGCTCTTAAATTTCCGAACACCTCGCCGTTTACGATCACCTGGCTTCCCATCTGGCTGGTCGGCTTTAGCAGGATCGGGTTCATGTCCACGGTAGGCGCGATTCCAGCCGCCTCCGCCTGCATGGCCTGGGCCCGCCCGATTTCCAGTCCATCTTTGGTAATGTAAGAGTTCAGGGCCATATTCTGGGATTTAAACGGTGCTACGGAGTAACCATCCTGCCTTAAGATCCGGCACAGGGCCGCCGCCACGAAGCTCTTTCCGGAATTGGACATGGTGCCCTGGATCATGATCTTCTTTGCCATTTCTAAACCCCCTTGCGGAATTCCGTTGTAAAATGCGCATCGTACAGTCTGGAAAGTTCAAAGGTATCACCAAGGAACCTGCCTACGGTTACCAGTGCTGTCTTACGGATGCCTGCTTCCTTTACCTTCTGCGCAATATCCGTCAGCGTTCCCTTGACGATTTTCTGATCCTCCCAGGATGCCTTATAGACCACAGCGGCCGGAGTATCTTCCGGATAACCACCGGCCTGCAGCCGTGTGCTTAATGTCTCAATCTCACCTACACTTAAGAAAATCACCATGGTAGCCTGATGCACTGCCAGCGCTTCAATCTGTTCCCGCTCCGGCACTGCAGTGCGTCCTTCCATGCGGGTTAAGATCACGGTCTGGCTGACTCCCGGCAGCGTGTACTCCCGCTTTAAGCTGGCTGCAGCCGCCAGGAAGGAACTGACTCCCGGCACGATCTCATAAGGAATTCCCATTTTTTCCAGTTCCACCATCTGTTCCCGGTGGGCGCCGTAAATAGACGGATCTCCGGTATGGACGCGGACAACTTTTTTTCCTGCCGCCACGCCGCGCTTCATCACATCCAGTACCTCTTCCAGGTTCATGGTGGCGCTGTTGTAAATCTCCGCTTCCGGCCTTGCCCCGGAAAGCACCTGAGGGTTCACCAGGGAACCGGCATAAATGATAATGTCTGCCTCATCGATCAGACGTTTTCCCTTCACGGTGATCAATTCCGGATCTCCCGGTCCGGCTCCGATAAAATAAATCATACCTGTTCCTCCTCAAAATTCTGATATGCGTCAACGTGAATGTTTTCAAAGGTACTGTTCTCCCGGTACACAGCCTCCGCCATATCAAGCAGCGGAAACAGCATCACGGCTCCGGTTCCCTCGCCCAGTGCCAGGTTTCCATAAATACTTGCCTCCAGCCCAAGCGTTTCCATTGCCATGCCGCAGGCCGGTTCCTTTCCCATATGGGACGGAAGCAGAAAGTCCGTAACCAGCGGACAGAATTTCCGGGCCAGAAGCGCTGCCATCAACGAGATCAGGCCATCCAGTACCACCGGGATCCGGTAAATAGCCCCGCCCAGCATCAGACCGCACATACCTGCAATATCAAAGCCGCCCACAGCTTCCAGGACCGCCAGCGGGTCCTCCGGATCCGGATGGTGCAGCGCAATAGCCTCTTTGATCACCTCTATTTTCTTTTCCAGTCCTGCGTTGGAGAGCCCGGCTCCACGCCCGGTCACAATTTCCACCGGTGCCTGCAAAAGTACGCTGGCCACCGCGCTGCTGGTGGTGGTATTGCCAATTCCCATCTCCCCCACCGCCAGAAGATCATATCCGGTATCTTTGAGCTCCGACGCAAGACGGATTCCGGTATGAAGTGCCTCCAGCGCCTGCTCCCGGCTCATGGCCGGTTCCCGGCGCAGATTGCTAGTCCCATTTGCAATGCGGCAGTTGCGGACCCCAGGCTCTTTAATCTCTCCCATAACTCCAATATCCACCGGTATCACATCTGCCCCGGCCACCGATGCCATACGGTTTACGCTGGCAATGCCCCGGGCAAAATTTTCTGTAACCACCGCTGTCACGCTGCTATCCGTCTGGGTCACACCCTCAGCCACCACACCGTTGTCCGCGCAGAATACCACAACCGCTTTCCGGTCTATTTTGATATCTTCCGTATTCTGAATGCCTGCCACTTTTGTTAAAAGATCTTCAAACCGGCCAAGCCCGTACAATGGTTTGGCAATTCCGTTCCAGTGGCGCTTTGCCGCGTCCACTGCCCGCTCATCCGCGGCACGCACGCTGCGGCAGAGACAGTGAAGCTGCTTCTCCAGATATTGTTCCATGTTATGTCTCACTTTCTACGTTTTTCAGATCCGGTAGCCCCGCGGTGTCACCATCCGCTCCCCGATCCTTTTTGTCTGGGAATTTCCGATAAACACCGTGGTAAACATATCCACCCGGGTATCGCGAAGCTCACTGAGCATCAGAACCCGGGCGTTCTGCCCTTCCCTGCCGATGTTGCTCACAATGCCGCAGACCCGGTCTTCCTTTGTCTGTCCCAGAATGATATCGCAGGCCCGTTTTAAATAATCTGCCCGTTTTTTACTGGACGGATTGTAGATACAGATGGAAAAATCCGCCTCCGCCGCACAGCGAAGTCTTGTCTCAATCTTCTCCCAGGGCGTTAAGAGATCACTTAAACTGATGACTGCAAAATCATGCATCAGCGGAGCACCAAGCACTGCGCCGCCGGCCAGGGCTGCCGTCACGCCGCTGACCACTTCCACCTCACACTCCGGATACTCCTGCTGTAATTCCAGGATCAGCCCGGACATGCCATACACGCCGGCATCGCCGCTGCAGACCATGGCCACGGTCTGACCCTTCTTCGCCTCTTCAAACGCCATGCGGCAGCGTTCCACCTCCTGGCGCATGGGCGTGGTCAGAAACTGCTTCTCCGGGAAATGTTCCCGCAAAAGATCCACATACACGGTATAGCCAACGATCACATCACTCTGCTCCAGCGCCCTGCGCGCCTCAAACGTCATCTGCTCAAAATTCCCCGGCCCCATGCCGATCACATACACAAGCTTCCTCACCTGATTGCTCCTCATCCTTCCTGCTGTTTTTATGGATTTATTCATCAAAGGTAATGATCTTTCCCGGATTCAGGATCAGCTTCTCATCAAACGCCAGCTTGATGGACTGATACAGCTTATACATCCGGTCTCCCACGAACGGCTTTAAGTATTCAAGACGTCCGTTTCCGATTCCGTGTTCGCCGGACAACTGACCGCCAAACTGTTTGGAGACACCGTAAAGTTCGGTGAGGCAGGCTCTGGTTCCTCTGATCCAGTCTTCGTCGCTCATGGAGGCGTCGCGCAGCATCTCGGTATGAATGTTTCCGTCACCGGCATGGCCGCACGGCTCTACGCGGATACCGTACTTGGCACCGATGCTTTTTGCAAGGCGTACATATTCCGCGATCTTTGCCCGCGGTACGACCACATCGCACTCCTCCTGCGCCACACTCTCGGCCTTCATGCCCTCAAGGATTGCGCCGCGCACAGACCACACAGACGCAATACGCTCCGGCGTGTCGGCAATGTAAACGTCGATGGCTCCGGCCTCCAGTGCCGCATCCGACGCTTCGGTGCAGGCAGATAAAAGCTCCTGCTCGCTTCCCGCGTCATACATGACGATCAGCACCGCGTCACCTTCTTTCACCGGCAGCAACTTATGAAGATTGCGCTCCACAATGTCAATCAGCTCCCGCTCCAGAAACTCAATAGCGGTCGGCACAGCTGCCATCTGCAGAAGGCGCGGCACCATGTCGATGCAGCTTTCCAGACTTTCAAACGGCATCACCAGGGTACGGGTAAATTTCGGTGCCGGCATAAGCTTTAAAGTCACCTCGGTCAGGATGCATAAGGTTCCTTCCGATCCGATCACCAGATCCTTGATGTCATAACCGGTGGTATTTTTTACTACATTGGAGGAAAACTGGACGATCTCGCCATCCGGCAGCACGGCCTCGATGCAGCGGACAAAATCACGGGTCAGGCCATAGCGGACAGCACGCATGCCGCCCGCGTTGGTGATGACATTACCGCCGATGGACGCAGTCTTTTCGCCTGGATCCGGCGGATAGAACAAGCCTTCTGTCGCTGCGGCTGCGGCCACTTCGGTTAAAAGCATGCCAGGCTGAACAGTCATGGTCATGTTGGCCTTGTCCAGACAGATCATCCTGTTCATCTTCATAACAGACAGCAGAATGCCGCCGTACTTGCAGTTTGCGCCGCCCGCAAGACCGGTACCTGCTCCGCGGACCACCACCGGGATATTCTGCTCCCAGGCGTATTTCATGATCTTGCTGACTTCCTGCTTATCCAGCACTTCCACATAAAGCTCCGGAGGAAATACGCCATACTCCGGCATCTCATCGTGGTAATATTCTCTCGCGATCTCATCGCCGACCCAGACACGCTCAGGCGCAGTCACACTGCGAAGGTAAGCGAAATCCTCTTCAGTCATTTTTTTGTATGGAAACGGCATATCACTCACCATCCTTTCTGTTTTTTACATCGTTCAAAAGCTCCGGCAGCACCGCGTACAGATCGTCCCTGATGGCAATATCCGCGATGTTAAAGATCGGCGCCTCCGGGTCATTGTTGACCGCCACAATGCACTCGGCACTGTTCATGCAGGCGGTAAACTGGATCGCACCGGATACGCCAAAGGTCAGGATCAGCTTCGGTTTTACCGTTCGTCCGGACAGACCGATCTGGTGCGCGGTATCTCCATATCCGTCCTCGATCATCGGGCGGGTAAAGCACAGCTGGCCCCCCAGAAGCTCTGCCAGCTCTTTTAACTGATCCAGTGCTTTGCCTGCGCCGCGTCCCGCAACCACCAGCACATCCTCTTCCTCAATGGAGCGCACATGCTCCAGTACCTTTGCAGAGAGTACCTCAATGCGGGAGCGGACCATGTCCTCTGACACAGGACAGACGGTTATCTTACCGGATGGTTTTTCTACCTTTTCCGCGCGGTCCATCACTTTATAGCGGACTGTGGCAAACTGCGGACGAGACTCACTGATGACGATCTGGGCCATGATATTTCCGCCAAATGCCGGGCGGATCTGTACCAGATCTGTATTGGATTTCATCTCCAGCTTCGTGCAGTCAGCAGTCAGGCCGGTGTGGAAGCGGGTGGAAAGGCGCGGTGCCAGGGAGCGCCCCAGGGAAGTTCCGCCAACTAACACGACCGACGGGCGCAGCTTGGAGATGCAGTCAGCCACAGCATCTGCGTAACAGTCTGCCTTAAATCCGGCGAAGCCCTCATGCTCATAGACGAACACTTCATCTACGCCGTAGGGCAGAAGCTCCTTCGCGTTCTCCGCAGTTCTGGCAGTTCCCACCATAACCGCATAAACCTTATAGCCAACCTTCTTTGCCAGCTTTCTGGCTTCTCCGATCAGCTCGAAGACCACCGGATGCACCTTGCCGCGCTCCTGCTCTGCGTATACCAGGATGCCATTCCAGGTGTTCTTGTCCTCACCGCCGGCTTTCTGTTCAAAATAGAGTGCCTTGCTCTGGCACTGTCTCACGCAGACGCCGCACATGCGGCAGTTTTCATTTAAGGTAATTCCTGTTTTTTCCATGGTGATGGCGCCAAACGGACATTTATCGATGCAGGCTCCGCAAAGGGTGCAGAGCTGCGGATCAAACCGTAATAACTTCATATGTTTTTCCTCCGATTTTTCTATTCCGGCCTGTCAGGCTCAGATGTATTTTCGCTCTGCAAGCAGCTTTGTCAGCTGCTCTGCCTTTTTCGCTGCGGTTCCTTCCAGTACCACACTGGCTGCCCCTGCCTCCGGCGCAAAGATGCGCTCAACCCGGGTCGGAGAGCCGACTGCGCCAAAACGGGTCAGATCCGGTCTTGGAAGATCATCAAAGGTTACCACACGCACCGGTCGGTCCTTCGTCTCTTTGGTCAGACGCCAGGATGGAAGTCTCGGAACGCAAATATCCTTGTCCACAGTAACCAGGCATGGATAATGCATCCGGGAAATCTGGGTCACGCTTCCAAAATCCTGTTTTAACGTAATCTGCTCCGCATCTGCTTCCTCAATGGCAGATACCCACGCGCAGTGCGGGATATGCAAATGTTCAGCGATGGCCGGACCGATCTGGGCAGTATCACCATCTGTGGTCTGACGTCCGCAAAGGATCAGATCTGCGCCTCCCAACAGTTCAATGCCCTGAGATAATGTATACGAAGTTGCCAGCACATCCGAACCGGCAAACTTGCGGTCACTTAAAATAACACCTTCATCAGCTCCCATACTGTAGGCGTCACGGATCATGCTCTCTGCCTGTCCAGGTCCCATAGTCAGCACCGTAACGGTACCTCCGGTTTTTTCACGGATCTGCAGCGCGCACTCCAGTGCGTAGAGATCATACGGATTGGTACGCTGTCCCGCGCTTCCCCTCTTAAGGTTGCCGGTCTCCGGATCGATGTCAACCCTGGAGCTTGCCGGAACCTGTTTCATACATACAATAATCTTCATGCTACACAGTCCTTCCTGTCTTAACGTTTATTTCTGCCTTATCTGGTCATGCCAGTTCCGATGATATCTGATATTGCAAAATAGTTTCATCAGTTGTGTTCCAGTATAGCACGTCAACGTGTTAAAGTCGACATGTATCAAAAATTATTCGCAAAAGCCCCGGCTTTCGCCAGGGCTTCTTCTAGATTTATTCCATTTCACTTCTCCGCAAAATATCATACGGGCTGACCTCGCTTCCAAGATCTACCCATAAGACCTGCTTCGGATGCGGTGCGCTCTCCATGGCGTTTCCGTCCTCATCGGTGATGCCTTTTACGGTGACCAGTACATTACGGCCATCCGGCTTCATGATCTCGATCTGCTCGCCCACAGAGAACTTGTTCTTCTGCTCAATGCGGCAGCAGCCGTCCTCCCGGACTTCCTCTACCGTGCCAAGATAAGTATAGTTCTTGACGTAGGTATTGCTGTCATAAATCTGGCTGTCGGTCGTCGGCTTTCCGAAGTAAAAACCGGTGGTAAATTCACGATACGTGCATTTGCCGATTTCTTCCTTGTACCACTCCATATTTTTCCGGTACAGAGCCGGATCCTTCTTGTAATCGTCGATTGCCTTGCGGTAGGTGCGGGCTACGGTAGCCACATAGAGAGCGGTCTTCATGCGGCCCTCGATCTTGAAGCTGTCGATGCCGGCATCTACAAGCTCCGGGATATGCTCGATCATGCACAGGTCCTTGGAGTTGAAGATATAGGTTCCGCGCTCATTCTCATAAACCGGCATATACTCGCCCGGTCTGGTCTCCTCCACAACAGAGTACTTCCAACGGCACGGATGCGTACAGGCTCCCTGATTAGCGTCTCTTCCTACCAGGAAGTTGCTCAGCAGGCAGCGGCCGGAATAAGAAATACACATTGCTCCGTGGATAAAGCTCTCAATCTGCATATTCTCCGGAATATGGGCACGGATCTCTCTGATTTCCTGCAAGGAAAGCTCTCTCGCGGATACCACACGCTTTGCGCCAAGCTGGTGCCAGAACAGATAGGTTCCGTAGTTGGTATTGTTTGCCTGGGTGCTGACATGCAGTTCCATATCCGGAAGCACGCGCTTTGCAATGGCGAACACACCCGGATCAGAAATGATGAGGGCATCCGGACAGATATCCTTTAACTCCTCAAAATACTGCTCCACACCGGCCAGGTCATCATTGTGCGCCAGGATATTGGCAGTGATATAAACCTTAACGCCCCTCTCATGGGCAAAGGCAATGCCTTCCTTGATCTCTTCGTTAGTAAAATTCTTTGCCTTGGCTCTGAGACCGAAGGCCTCACCGCCCAGATATACGGCATCGGCACCATAGATGACTGCTGTTTTCAACACATCCAGGCTGCCTGCCGGAATTAATAATTCTGTGTCTCTCATACTATTTTTCCTATTTCAGTTTTTTATCGCTTCACACTCAGTGCCACACCATCTCCGATCGGCACCACGCTGGTCTGAAGCTCCGGCATATGGGTCAGGGTGTACAGATACTCCCGCATACGCGCGTGGATCGTACGGTTCCGGCGCTCCACCGCAAACCGGGACTCAATGATATCTCCGTCCTGCAGCACATTATCGGAAAACAGCACACCGTTTGCAGACAACAGCCGGAGAATATCCGGCAGCCAGTGGATATACTGCCCCTTCGCCGCATCCATGAAGATAAAATCAAACGGACCTTCAAGCTTCTTTAAGATTTCCCCTGCATCACCCTCAAGCAGGGTAATACGGTCAGAAAGTCCCGCCTCCTCAAAGTGACGGCGTGCCACCGGAATGCGCGGCTCATATTTTTCAATGGTTAGGATATCCGTTCCCTCCGGCATGACCTGCGCCATCAGAAGGGCAGAATAGCCCACGGCTGTTCCAACCTCCAGAATGTGCTCCGGCTGTTTTGCCGCCACCATGGCCTGCAGAAAACTTGCCGTTTCCTTCCGAATAATGGGTACACGGCCCGCCCGTGCGTCTTTCGCGATCCGGTCACAGAACGCGCCATGCCCCTGATCCAGGGAATGGATATACTGGGTGATCCGGTCCTGGTCCATCATGACGTCTTGTCCCCCTCTTCTTCTGTTTTCTCATTCAGGATCTGAAGCATCTTTTTTGATGACATGGAGGTGTTCAACGTATAGGTTCCCGGCTGGATTTCATAATCATAGAACTTCATCTGGACCCGCATGGCAAGCTCGTTGTCGATCAGTCCGTCTTTTTTCAGTTTGTGGATCGTGTCAGAATCCTTCTGCCCGTCCGGTATCGTGACTGTAATGTCGCGGCCCGGTGCCTGCTCCACCGAACTTTCATAAAACAGGGAATGGCCAAAGGCATAGCCTCTTGTGATGCCCTCCGCAAGCAGAAGGATCACAAGGGCATAAAGGATCAGCTTTCCCGAAATTCCGATGACCGTTCCGGTCACCTTATTGATATCTCTGGTGATATGGCTCATCTTTGGCCTACTCAACCTCCATAATGATCGGCAGAATCATCGGATTCCGCTTCATACGCTTCCACATAAAGTCGCTTAAGCTGTCGCGGATCATATTCTTTAACTTGCCCCAGTCGGTCACATGGCGGCTCAGGCAGTCTGCAACAGCGTCATCTACCACACGCTTTGCCTCATCCATAAGGTCCTCAGATTCTCTCACATACACAAAACCGCGGGATACGATATCCGGTCCGGCCAGCAGCTGGTTGCTGTAACGCTCCAGGGTCAGAACAACGATGATGATACCGTTCTGGGCCAGATTCTGGCGGTCACGCAGCACGATGTTTCCGACATCGCCCACACCAAGACCGTCTACCAGGATTCCGCCGTGCTGTACATGATCCACAACCTTGCAGGAATCCTCGCAGATTTCCACAACATCACCGGAGGACATAATGAGTACATTCTCCTTCGGAACGCCGATCGCCGTTGCGATGGAGCGGTTCGCTACAAGATGGCGGTACTCACCGTGTACCGGAAGCGCAAACTTCGGATGCAGCAGGGAGTAGATCAGCTTGATCTCCTCCTGGCAGGCATGGCCGGATACATGGGTATCTTCGGTGATCACCTCAACACCGCGCATAGCCAGTTCATTGATGACCTTGGCTACCTGCTTCTCATTGCCCGGGATCGGGGTGGAGCTCATAATGACAACATCGTTCGGTTTGATGGATACCTTGCGGTGCATGCCGGATGCCATACGAGACAGCGCCGCCATGGACTCACCCTGGCTTCCGGTGGTGATCAGGACTGTCTGCTCATCCGGATAATTCTTTAACTGGTCAATTTCGATCAGAGTGCCATCGGAAATGTTGATATAGCCCAGTTCATTGGCTGTTCCGATAACATTGACCATGCTTCGTCCTTCTACCACAACCTTACGTCCGTACTTCTCAGCAGTAAAGATGATCTGCTGCACACGGTCTACATTGGAAGCAAAGGTTGCAACAATGATACGGTTGTTCTTATGCTCCGCAAAGATGGCATCGAAGGTCTTTCCTACCGTACGCTCAGAAGCAGTAAAGCCCTTGCGGATGGCGTTGGTGCTGTCGCTTAAAAGTGCCAGAACGCCCTTTCTTCCCAGTTCGGCAAAACGTGCCAGATCAAAGGCATCGCCGAATACCGGAGTGTAATCAACCTTGAAGTCTCCGGTATGCACGATGATGCCGGCCGGAGTGAACAATGCCAGTGCCGCGGAATCCGCGATGCTGTGGTTGGTCTTGATGAACTCCACGCGGAAGCAGCCAAGGTTCACAGACTGGCCGTGCTTTACCACCTTGCGCTTAGTGCTCTTCATCAGGTTATGCTCTTTTAACTTATTCTCGATCAGGGCAATAGTCAGCTTGGTTCCGTATACCGGAACATTGATCTTCTGTAAAATGTAAGGCAGGGCGCCGATGTGATCCTCATGTCCGTGGGTGATCACGAAGCCCTTGACCTTGTCGATATTGCGCTCCAGATAGGTGACATCCGGGATAACCAGATCGATTCCGAGCATGTCATCCGTTGGGAATGCAAGACCGCAGTCCACAACTACAATGGTATCTTCATATTCAAAGGCGGTGATATTCATACCGATCTGCTCCAGACCGCCTAACGGGATAATGCGTACCTTCGGCTTGGAGCTGATATCTGCCAGCACATTCTTTGCCTTGGGAGTTCTTGCCGGTTTCTCGTTTTTGGCCGGGTGCTCTGCTCTGACCGTTTTTTCTGCTCTGTCTGCACGCTCTGTCCGAGCCGGTTTCTCTGTTTTTTCCGCTCTGGCTGCTGTGCTGCGGGTACCTCTCGGAGTTTTCGGTTTTCTTTCTTCCTGCGTTTTCTCATTCTCAGAGGACTCAGCGCCCTCCGCCCGCTTCGGTGCTGCAGTTCTCGGTCTTCTCGGTCCTCTGCTGCGGTTATTTCGTGCCGGGCGTTCACTCTTTTCTTCTTTTGCTCCATCATTTACCGGAGCGCCGCCCGCTTCGTTTCCGATACCTGCTGTATTCCGTTCTTTTTCCGCATTCTGCTGCGCATCCTGCTTTGCTTCCACAGCCGGAGCAGCCACATTCTGCTCTGCCACTTTTTTTCTGGAAACAAACTCTGCCAGTTCAGCCAGCACGGATTTTGCTTCCTGCTGAGGTGCCTGCACATATCCGTCAGCCGGCTTATCGTTCTGATTGTTCTGATTCTCCATGCTCAATATTTTCCTCCAAATTTATTGTCCATTAAAGCTTACTTCTGAAGCTCTACTTCCATATCTTCCATCAGTTCGGTAAAAATCTTAAAAAGATAATCCATCTCGTCATCGTTCTCGACGAATTCATATACGGCTTCACTGTCCTCTGCTTTGGACACATCTTTTAAAATATAACATTCACCGTCTTCCTCTTCTTCTGAATCAGTTACCAGAAGATAATTCATGCCATTGATACGGGTTTCCTCCAGGACAAAAAAATCCACAGCTTCCCCGGTATCAGTCTGCAGGGTAATTTTCTCTTCCATCACGGTCTCTCTCCTGTCCATTTACTTCAGGGAGCCCAGATAAGACTGCAGGATCAGGGTTGCCGCGATCTTGTCGATCACCTTTTTCCGGTCTTCTCTGCGTACTCCGCTTTCTATCAGAATCTCATTTGCTTCAATAGTTGTCAGGCGCTCGTCCCACAGAACGACCGGCAGACCGGTCCTGCGTACCAGCATATCGCGAAATTCTTCCGTTTTCTGTGCACGTTCCCCAATAGAATCATCCATATTTTTAGGATATCCCAAAACGATGGTTTCAACCTGGTATTCTTCCACCAGAGCCTCGATCCGGGCAAGAGTCTTGCGCAGTTTATTCTCCTCTTTCCGGGTAATGGTCTCCACCCCCTGGGCGGTCATGCCCAGCGGATCGCAGACTGCTACCCCTACTGTTTTGGAGCCATAGTCCAGTCCTAAAATTCTCATAAAATATTTCCTTTGCTTTGATACATGGTAACACAAAACTGCCAGCCTCTCCGGACGGATATGGCTGGCAGGCATCTTTCGTTATATCTGCACAGGCTTGTTACTTTAACCTTGCGTCAATGTAAACAGACATCAGTTCTTCCAGAATTTCATCACGTTCTACCTTCATGATCAGGCTTCTGGCGCCCTTATGGCTGGTAATATAGGTCGGGTCTCCGGACATAATATATCCTACGATCTGGTTTACCGGATTATAACCTTTCTCCGTCAGCGCCACATACACCTGTTCCAAAACCTGGCTGACATCCATTTTGTTCTCCTGTACTGCTTTAAAAAACTGTGTGTTATGAATTTCGCCCATGTTCTTCACGTCCTTTAACTATTCTTTTATATTCTATACTACTTTCCAGGATTCGTCAAGTAAGAGGACTTCATCATTTAATGCCTCTTTCAGGACACCTTCGGTCATTTTATTTTTCAGATCATCCGCATATGGGACCACAGCTTTTACATATTCCATGGTATGGCCGATCATGTACGCACGGCCTTCGATCTCGGTTTTTTCTTCCAGAAGCACCGTTTTTTTCTTGCCTAGGAAGCTCTCGCGGTAGGCCTTTGACATCTGTTTTTCCAGCAATAGCAGTGCCTCACTGCGAACATTTTTTATCTGCTCCGGCACCTGCTCCGGCATGCGGTCCGCACGTGTTCCGGCGCGTCTGGAGTACTTGAAGATGTGCATCTCGTAGAAGCCGATCCGCTCTAAAAATGCCTTTGTCGCTTCAAACTCTTCCTCAGTCTCACCCGGAAAGCCCACGATCACGTCCGTGGTGATTGCCGGATTGTCAAAATATCTGCGCAGGATATCGCAGCCTGCTGCATATTCCTCCGTAGTGTAATGGCGGTTCATCCGCTTTAAGGTTTCATCACAGCCACTCTGTAAGGACAGATGAAAATGCGGGCAGAACTTCGGCATGGAAGCCAGCGCCTTTGCGAAATCATCGGTAATGATGCGCGGCTCCAGGGATCCCAGGCGGATGCGGCGGATCCCCTCCACCTCATGTACCTGCCGGATCAGGCTTAACAGGTTCTCATTCTCTTCTTCCTTAAAATCCACACCGTAGGAGCTTAAGTGAATCCCTGTCAGGACAACCTCCTGATAGCCTGCTGCCGCAAGTTCCCGCACCTCTGCCACAACCTCCTCCGGTCTGCGGCTGCGGACACGCCCGCGGGTATAGGGGATGATGCAGTAGCTGCAGAACTGGTTGCATCCATCCTGAACCTTTAAGAATGCGCGTGTATGATCGGCTATTTTATGAATGGAAAGGCGCTCGTACTCATGAGTCTCATTGATCTCGATCACATGGCTGCTGTCCGTACGGTCTTTAAAATACTCTTCCAGGATCGGAACCAGATCCTGCTTTTTGTTGTTTCCGATGATGACATCTACCGCCAGATCCGCTTTCAGCTCCTCTGCTGCAGACTGGACATAACAGCCGGCAGCAACTACGACCGCCTCCGGATTCTGTTTTTTTGCCCGATGCAGCATCTGTCTGGACTTACGGTCCGCGATATTGGTCACTGAGCAGGTATTGATAATATAAACATCGGCTTTTTCGTGGAAGGACACGATCTCATATCCGGCCTCTTCCAGAAGCTGCTGCATGGCTTCCGTTTCGTAGGAATTCACTTTACAGCCCAGATTATGCAATGCTGCCGTTCTCATATTTTTTCTCCTTAATTTCTAACATACATTTAACCTGTTTTCATGGAAACTCCCTATTGACTTTCCCCCGATATCTTTGTAAAATTTATCATAAGGCGAAAGAGTTTTTCATCCATACGCCAAGATTAAAAAGGTAACCATTTAAGGAGGTTTCTCACATGAAAACAGTTCGTATTTCTTTAAATTCTATTGATAAAGTAAAGTCTTTCGTAAACGACTTAACCAAATTCGATGTTGACTTTGATCTCGTATCCGGCAGATATGTCATCGATGCAAAATCCATCATGGGTATCTTCAGCCTGGATCTTTCCAAGCCGATCGACTTAAACATCCACGCTGAGGCTGGTATCGATGAGATTCTGGAGACACTTTCCCCATACATCATCAAATAAGCAATCGTTTCTATGATTTTTAATAAGGATACTCCAATCGGAGTATCCTTTTTTCATTTCAAAAGCTTAATCGCACCAGATAACTTCCTCGGTCTCCAATGCTGTCCTGACCATCTCGTCGATCTTCTCTTCCAGCTTGGTCTCCGATTTGTGGATGATATTTAAGTTCGGCTTTGTTACCGGATGCTTTGCCACGAAAATGGTGCAGCAGTCCTCAAACGGCTGAATCGAAGTCTCAAATGTTCCGATCTTCTCGGAAATGTCAATGATCTCCTGCTTGTCAAAGCCGATCAGAGGACGGAATACCGGCATAGTGCAGACCTCGTTGGTCGCTGCCAGGGACTGAACCGTCTGAGATGCCACCTGACCGATGCTCTCGCCGGTGATAAGAGCCAGGGAATCACTCTTCTTCGCGATTTCCTCCGCAATCTTCATCATGTAACGGCGCATAATGATGGTAAGCTCCTCATGCGGACACTGCTCGTAAATGTAGAGCTGGATATCGGTAAAGTTTACGACATGAAGCGGAATCGGGCCGGAATAGCGTGCAACCAGCTTGGCCAGATCCACAACCTTCTGCTTTGCGCGGTCGCTGGTGTATGGCGGAGCATGGAAGTAAACTGCATCAATCTTGACACCGCGCTTTGCGATCATGTAGCCTGCCACCGGGCTGTCAATACCACCGGATAAGAGCAGCGTTGCCTTTCCGTTGGTTCCAACCGGCATACCGCCCGGGCCCGGGATCATCAGAGAGTAAATATTAACAACCTTACGGATCTCCACATGCACCAGAACATCCGGATGATGCACATCTACAGAGGTCTCTGGGAAGGCGTTTAAGATCACCTCACCAAAGTCACAGTTCATCTGCTCGGAGCGGACCGGATAGTTCTTATCCGCACGTCTGGAATCCACCTTAAAGGTGAAGTGCTTATCCGAGTAAACCTGGTCGATGTAATCCACAACGACCTTCTTCAGATTTTCATAATCCTTATCCTCAAGCTGCAGCATCGGACAGATCCATGCAATGCCGAAAACCTGCTTCAAAGCCTCGATCACCTCATCGTAATCATACTCGCTGAGAGCCTGCACGTAAATACGGCCGGACTCCTTGGAAGCGATAAAGGAACCCTCCACCTTTTTCAGCGCGTTCTTGATCTGCTTGATCAGCGCGTCCTCAAAAAGGTAACGGTTTTTTCCCTTGGTACCGATTTCTGCGTACTTAATCAAAAATGACTGATATACCATATTTTCCCTTTTATCCTTTCTTAACCTCTCTGGTAACGGCGCAGGACCGGAACCAGCTCCTTTAATACATCAATGGTGTAATCAACTTCTTCTTTCGTGTTGAAGATGCTAAAGCTTATGCGAATGGTGGAATCCAGAAGCTTCTGGGCCACACCGATCCCCTTTAAGGTTCCGCTGATGCCCGGATGGTTTGAGGAACACGCAGAACCGGAAGAAACATAAATACCTTTATCTTCCAGTGCGTGCAGCAGCACCTCACTGCGCACACCCTCAAAGCTGACACTGACGATCTGCGGTGCACTTGCCTCTCCCTTTTTGCTGTTGATCACGGTTCCTTCGATTTCTCCCAGACGATCGGTCATGTAATCCTTCAGCCCGATCAGCTTCTGTATCTTTTCCGCATGGTCCGTGTACATCTCCTTTACGGCAGCTCCGAACCCTGCCACACCCGGAACATTCTCGGTACCGGAACGCATGCCGGCCTGCTGGCCGCCTCCATAGATCAGAGGTTTAATCTTCACGCCACTCCGGATGTATAAAAATCCAACTCCCTTCGGTCCGTGAATCTTATGGCTGCTGACAGAAAGCAGGTCAATGCCCTGCTTTTTCGGACGGATCACATATTTTCCGTATGCCTGAATGGCATCCACATGGTACAGCGCAGACGGATTCTTTGCCTTGATGACCCTGGAGATTTCCTCTACCGGCTCCACAGCGCCCACCTCATTGTTTACATACATGGTAGAAACCAGAATGGTATCCGGACGGATTGCCTCTTCAAGTTCCTTCAGGCTGATGTGCCCGTCATGGTCTACCGGAAGAATGGTCACTTCAAAGCCAAGCTCTTCCAGCACTCCCAGCGGATTGTATACAGACGGATGCTCAATTGCCGTGCTGATGATATGCTTACCGGCTCTCTGATTTGCCCATGCCGTACAGATCAGAGCCATATTGTTGGACTCAGAGCCGCCGGAGGTAAACAGGATTTCCTTTTCCTGTACCTTCATGCTGTCCGCGATGATTTTTCTTGCCTCGCGGATATACTGCTCTGCTTCCATGCCCTTGCGGTGCTTGGAAGCCGGATTGCCATAGTCCTCTGTCATTGTTTTTACCACAATATCCTTCACGCTGTCCAGAACTCTTGTGGTTGCTGAATTATCAAAATATGCTTCCATTCTATCTCCTATCGTAATTTACTGCTCTAGCTGGAACATCAGGATGGAAAGCATGGTCATGCCTGCAGTCTCGGTCCGCAGGATGCGCCGGCCCAGGGTAATGGGATGAATGCCTTCCGCCATAGCTGATTCCACTTCTTCTACATCAAATCCGCCTTCCGGCCCGATAAAGATTCCCACACGCATACCGGGCTTAACCTGTTCCAGAATAGCCCTGGTCTCTTTCATGCCCTCTGCCAGTTCATACGGGATCAGATTTACCTCGAAGCCTTTTGCATAGGCAAACGCTTCCTTCATTGTCAGCACACTGTGAACCTGGGGGATCATCATACGGCCGGACTGCTTGGCCGCACTCTCCGCAATGGTATTCCAGCGTTTTAACTTGGATTCTTCTTTTTTCCGGTCTAGCTTTACCACGGCCCGGCGGGTTGCCATCGGAATAACCTCATGCACGCCCAGCTCCACAGCTTTCTGAATGATAAGCTCCATCTTATCACTCTTTGGCAGGCCCTGAAACAGATACAGCTCTGCAGGAAGCTCACTTAAGTTAGTGTCCTCCTCCAGGATTCTGGCCCGGATTTCCTCCCCTCCGATGTTCTCCAGTTCACAGATGTAGCTACGGGAAATGCCATCACGGATCCCCACCTGCTCTCCTGCCTTCATCCGCAGGACATTGCGGATATGATTCACGTCCTGACCGGTGATCACGGCATAACCGTCCGCGATCTGCGCCGGTGTTACAAAAAAATGATACACGCTTCTGCTCCTTATTTTCTGCGGGCGGTGATCGATACCCAGTCGCCCTGGTAAGTGGTCTCCACGATCTCAAGCTCCGGATTGGCGTTCATGGCATCTTTGACATCCTGCTCCTTGGTATTTATGATGCCGGAGGTGATGAACATACCACCATGCTTGATGTGTCTGCAGATCTCGCCCTGCAGCATGATGATAACCGGTGCCAGAATATTGGCTACCGCGATGTCATAGCACTCATATCCGGCCTCGTCCTGAACTGCCTTGTCATCAATGATATTACCCTGGACCACATGGAAACGGTCTGCCGGAATATGGTTGGATTCCAGATTCTCACCTACAGCCACAATAGCGTTCTCGTCCAGATCAGTACCAAACACGCTCTTTGCGCCCAGCTTTAAAGCTGCGATGCCGAGAATGCCGCTTCCGGTTCCCACGTCGATGATTTCAGAATCCGCATTCACATACTTACGAAGCTGACGGATACACAACTGTGTAGTCTCATGCATGCCGGTACCAAACGCGGTACCTGGATCGATCTGAATGAGCAGCTTGTCCTTATGCTCCTCCGGGATCGTTTCCCAGGTTGGTTTAATCAGGATATCATCAACGGTAAAGGGCTTGAAGTACTGCTTCCAGTTATTGATCCAGTCCTTGTCCTCCGTTTCGGATACGCTTAAGGTGCGCTCACCCACATTCACAAACTCTGCGATCTCATCGAGTCCTGCATTGACCTGATGCATGATATTCTCCAGGTTGCTTAAATCTTCCACATAAAAGCTTACCTTCGCGGTACCGTCATCCGGCGGAAGCTCCGGAAGAATGTCAATGAACATCCCCTTGGTGTCTGCGTCAGACAGTGGTACGTTATCCTCGATCTCAATTCCCTCAATGCCGATCTCGTCCAGCATGCTGCTGATCAGGTCAACGGCCTCCGTCGTGGTCTTTAAGGTAAATTTGGTCCACTTCATAGATACTCTCCTTTTTTCTTTATATAAATGTCTTTCCTGTCAGATTCCTGTTACAATTTTGACAAACAAAATAACCAGTACAATCAGAATCAGCGGACGGACGATCTTCTGTCCGTTGCTCACTACAAGACCGGAGCCGATATAATTTCCGGCAATACAGAACACGGCCGCTGCCATTCCAAGGCCGTAATAGGCCGTTCCGTTAAGCAGGAAATTGATCAATGCCACCAGATTTGACGTCAGATTCAGTATCTTTGTCATAGCCGATGCCTGATGCACATTCAAATGCGCAATTCCGGTCAGAATGAGAAGATAAAACGTACCGGTTCCAGGTCCGTAAAAGCCATCATACATACCGATCACAAAGGCTACCGCCATACTGATACAAAGCATAGCCCTGACCGGCAGCACCTGCTGCTCCGTTTCCGCCCCCATGTTCTTATTGCGAAGCACATAAAATGCCACGATCGGGAGCACCACCATCATCATATGCTTTAGCACCGTATCGCTTACCATCATGGAAAAGCTGGAGCCAAGATAGGAGCCGGCCAGAGCCGTAAAGCAGGCACACACGACTGGCAGAATCAGCTGTTTTCCCTTCAGATATCCCTGTTTCAGATACCGCCAGGTGGATATGCTGGTTCCGAGAGTTGATGATAGTTTATTGGTTCCAATGGCGAAATGAGCCGGAACCCCGGCAATGATATAGGCCGGAAGAGAGATCAGTCCTCCACCTCCTGCTATGGAGTCAACAAATCCCGCCAGAAACACCAGCGGGCATACGATCAGATACTGTAACATAAATACGTTCTCTTTTCTAATAGCAAGCGCTAAAAATTGACAAAATGCCACGGATATCAATATAACATAGAATCCGCGGCATTACAAGTTACCAATAGTCTGTATTTTTTTGTATTTCTATATCAGATCGCGTTTCCGGACTTTTCCGCTCTCATTCTTCGGAAGCGTTTCCAGAAATCTGATTTCCTGCGGGATCTCACCGGCAGAGAGTCGTCCGGCCAGCTGCGCACGCAGTCTTCGCTTCATCTCCTGTTCCTCCTGCTGCCGCTCTGCTTTTGTACCTGCTCCGATCATCAGCGGCTCCAGGACCACCCAGGCCGTCAGCATATCATGATCGCCCCGGGAATCTGTTTTGACCGCTGCCTCCTTCACCTCCGGCACATCCAACAGCGCATTTTCCACCCGGATGGATGAAACTTTCCTTCCATTAATATTACAGATATCATCTCTGCGGCCATCAAAATAAAGATTTCCATTTTCATCCCAGTGGCCATAGTCCCCCACGAAGGTATCCGCGCCAGCCCCCACCACTCCGTATGGCGTTGTCACATGGATCCTGCCATCCTTCAGGCAGATGTCTATACCCGGGAAATTTCTGCCGATCAGGGTTTTATCCTCCCCCATATCCCGGCCATGGACATAGCTTACATAGTTCAGTTCGCTTGCACCGTAATACAGGATCAGATCCGCCTCCGGGAATATACGCTGAACTGCCTGCGCCTCTGTGCCGCCAAAGCTTTGGGAGCCGCTCAGGACCAGCCTGACATGCCGGTTTGTCTGTTTTTCCGGCTCACGCTCCCGCTCATACACCTGCTTTAGCGCACGAAGCTTTGCCGGGATCAGATAGATTCCATCTGCCCGGTATGCTTCCAGCTGATGCTTCCAGAGTCTCGGATCAAACAGATCGCAGGCAATCACTGCAGCTCTTGCAGAAAGCTGCGCCAGATACAGGTTCAGATTCCCGGTAAATGCCAGGCTTCCCTGCGCAAACAGACGGCTTTCTCCGCTTATGCCAAAAATCCGGTTCTGAGTTTCAAAATATCCATACCAGCTCTCAAATGTTCGGAACAAAAGCTTTCCGTTGCCGGTTGTTCCGGATGTCATGACCGCCATGCAGGCATTGTCCGGAATTTCTGCCTCAAAAAAAGCATCCGGCACTGCGGTATCCGCCGGAACAATAAGCGGCACTGCCCCGGTTCCCTGACAGGCCAGAAACGACACAAGCTGCTCCAGAATGGAGTTTTTCCGGATTACAGCAAGCTGTTGTTTCCCTCCCTCCAAGCGGAACCGCCTTTGTTGTTCCAACGCCAGATCCACAAGATTTCCGTAGGTATAAACATGGTCAGAAAAAATCAGGGCCTCCCGGTCCCGCTCCACCGACTGCACCATTTCCAGATAATTTTTCATCATTTACTTTTCCTTCTTCCAGGTCTGCCGGCTTTATCTGCGTTCCAGCAAAATTGCGCTGCCAATGCCTCCGGCTGCCGCTGCAGCACAGATGCCATAGTGCCCTCCGCAGGATTCCAGGGATTTTAAAAGATGCAGGATAAGCAGTGCTCCTGAAGCTCCATAAGGATGTCCATAGGCCAGCGCGCCTCCAAACCGGTTGTAGCGTTCCCGCATTCCCGGAAAAGCCCGATCAAACAGTACATCAATCACCGCAAAGGCTTCATTCACCTCAAAAGCATCCACCTGGTCATAAATAAGTCCGGTCTTTTTCAACAGCTTTTCCACTGCCAGAACTGCTGTTTTCGGACTCATGAGCGGGTCGCCGCCCACAGCGGTCCCAAAACGCAGCACCGCCGCCGGAATCAGGTTATGACGTTTTCCATACTCCTCCGAACAGAGTGCCACAAAAGCCGCGCCATCATGCATCAGACAGGCATTGGCTGCGTTGATCGCGCAACCGCCCGGCAGAAGATACGGCAGACGGTCCATCAGCTTCTGGCTCATGGAAGCACGGATTCCCTCATCCTTGCAGCTTCCCGCCACCGAAACCTGAATGTCCGATAAAAGGCCCTCCTGCGCAGCCTTTGCTGCCCGATGGTGGCTCTCCAGTACCCAGAAATCCTGTTCTTCTTTTGTCACGTGTTCCGATATCGCAGTGCGCTCTGCTCCCTCCAGCATGATCTGCTCTCCATGCTGTCCGGGCGCAAACCGTGCGACCGTCCAGACCTTATCCTTCTCATAATCCGGATGGTTCGGATTCCACATTCGGAGTGGCTGGGTGGATGAGCTTTCCAGTCCGCCGGCAAGCACCAGTTCTGCCAGACCACTCTCGATCTTTGCTGCTGCCTGTGTGACTGCCTCCAGGGCGGAACCACACTGCAGATCCAGAGTCACAGCCGGAACCTCCCGGTCAATTCCTGCAGTCAGGGCCGCAAGGCGGGTCATATTTCCACCCCCGCCCACCGCGTTTCCTCCAAGGATAAAATCAATATCCTGCTCCGCAAGCCGGTATTTTCTGATGACAGCCCTGAGCACCTCCGCCCCCAGGACCTCCGCAGGTACATTCCGGTACATCCGGTCCTTCACACCGATAAAGCTTCGCATTCCTCCAAGGATCCAAACCTTTTCCATGCCCATTCTCCATTTACATACTTTAAAACTGCGGCACAACACGGCGCAGGATCTTTGCGAGGCCGGCTGCCACAAAACACTTTACAACATCCAGCGGAATAAACGGAAGCACCGCCTGTACCATGATGGCCGGCCACGGCTGTTTTGTCACAACCTTCATCTGAACTGCGCCAAACAGGTAAATGACCGGAATTCCCACAAAGATCAGAAACGCAGTCTGGGCCTTTAAATTCTTTACCTTGCGGCAGAACAGTGCGATCAGGATCGCTGCCACTGCATTGCCGTAGCGATATCCTCCGGCCGGTCCAAGAAGCTTTCCAAGAGAACCACCGATCCCCATCACGCTCAAGAGGAGCCAGCTCACCATAATTGCCACAATCTGAAGCGGAGCAAACAGCATACCGATCAGATTAACCACCAGCGTCTGCGCCGTAATGCTGGCAGAGGAAAATGGGAGCGGGATCTTTATGTAGGTAGAAACGATCAGCATGGTCGTCATCAGTGCCATGGTTGTAATTCCGAATGTACTCCAGATCGTTTCTTTCTTTGCTGCTGTTCTTGTTGCCGTATTCATCATTCTGTTCCTCCTTCGTTCTTCTCCTGCAGCTTCATCTGCAGGATGCGTCCCCGGTCTGTGAAAAGCTCTACAGTCCGGCTATGCTCTCCTGTTTTCTGTTCCACCAGTCTTGCCGTTTCCCCACACCGGAGAGGGAGATAAAAACGGACGGATGCCGCGTCACAGCCACCATATCCTTCCAGGATGCGGTTCACCATAAGAAATCCGGGAACGACTGCCGCTTCCCCACGATGGATGAGATTCCCATCCCGGGATTCCTTCAGATAAGTATCAATTGCCTCCCGTGTCACAAGAAATGCTTCGCTCTCTTTCTGCGATGATGGCAGCCTGATATCCCGATGCTGCTTTCCTGTTGTTTCTCGGTCTGTTTCCGTTCCGGATGCTGCATTGACAAGCATCACCCGGAGCTGATCCTCTGTTGTCAGATTTCGGATCTCCACCTCCGCAAGCCTGGCATCCGAACGCAGCACCGTAAGGTCACAGCTGTGCTGCATCTGTCCGGGTGTGTTCCCACCCGCTTCTTTTCCAAAGGAAAAGCGACATGATCCGATCATCCACCCTAGGTACCCCGGCAGTTCAGAAAGTACTTTTTCCAGTATCATAAGCCGTTCCTGCCTCATGTTCTCTGCTCCCTTACACTCCTGTGCATTTCCTGTTAAAAACGATCCCAGTATAGCAATCCCCGGTTTGATTGTCAACTATTTTTGTGTTTCAGTTAACAATTATCCTGTTTTCTGTTTTTTTCGGAAAATACAGCTTTATGGATGGCTTCTGAAATGGTATAGCTCAGATTCCGGATCCGCTCATCCATGTCCGGCGGTGTAACATAGAGATTCCCAAACTCCGGTGCCAGAAGCTCCCGGATCAGATGATACTGTTCCTCCGGATCCAGTCCTTCCACATACCTTCCGAGCCCGCGTGTCACCCGGTTCTTTTTTAACGCCCCGGTCATGGCATCAACCGTATCGTACACAATGGCCGCTGCGCTCACCACCGTCGGTACTCCGACTGCCAGTACCGGAACTCCCAGACTTTCCTTTGTCAGGCTCTGCCGGTGATTGCCCACGCCAGAGCCGGGATGGATTCCGGTATCGGTAAGCTGAATGGTTGTTCCAAGACGCCGGAGGCTGCGGGCCGCCAGCGCATCTACCGCGATCAGAAGATCGGGTTTTGTCTCTCGTATCACGCCCTTTAAAATCTCTGCTGTCTCCATACCGGTCTGGGCCAGGACTCCGGGAGCGATACCGCTTAACACGGGAAGGCCGTGCGCTTTACAGAACTCTTCCCCATATTCGCCCTGCAGATGCCGGGTCATCTGCAGATTTTTAAGGACCTTCGGTCCTAACGCATCGGGAGTCACATCCTCGTTTCCGAGACCCACAGACAAAATTTTCAATTCTGATTCCTTTTTTCCTGTCAGCTGCCGGATAAGCGCACGCAGACAGCCTGCCAGCTCCCCGGAGACCTCTTCTTGATAGCTCTCATCCTGTTTCGCCAGAGCATCTGCCTCCAGGGTCAGATAAGTGCCAACCGGCTTTCCCATAATCCCGGCACCATGCTCATTCAGGATCTTCACCTCTGTCATACAGATATCCGAATTGCTTTCTCGCCATTTTCGCAGTGAAACACCGGAAATCTCCCCGCCATCTCCCGGGAAGCGCTCCCCCTCCTCGACTGCAAGATCTGTACGGACTTCAAAATCCGGAGCACCGCCCGGCAGCTGTCTTTTCCATTCGCTCTCTTTCTTTCTCATAGCCTCTCTGTCCTTCCTGTCGGCATTTTCTGTTTCCTGTATTTTTGCTTTCTCTCTGCTGCACTCCCCTTATTTTTTCGCAAAAATACGCAATTTATGTATTGACATTTTGTGCCGGATTAGGTAGAATGCAATAGTATGTTTACATTGAACTGTCCGTGTCCAGACTTTGATGCAAACCAAAGACTATAAATCATATTTGTTTAATTGGAGGTGCCCAGATTGGCTAACATTAAATCTGCTAAAAAGAGAATCTTAGTAAACGAGACCAAGGCTGCAAGAAACAAAGCAATCCGTTCTAAAGTAAAAACTGCCTGCAAGAAGGTAGAGGCTGCTGTGACCGCTGCTGATAAAGCTGCTGCACAGACCGCTTTAGTTGCTGCTATTTCCGAGATCAATAAGGCTTGCACCAAGGGTGTATACCACAAGAATACCGCTTCCAGAAAGGTTTCCCGCCTCTCTAAAGCTGTAAACGCAATGGCTTAATCATAAGACTGGAATATTATAAATAAGACAAAAAAGCTTCGGTTCCTGGGTGTGTGGAGCCGAAGCTTTTTTGTGTTTTTCTTTCCATTTCCCTCACATATCCTTATTCCTTTGTGTATTTTTCATATTTTTTCATCAACTTTTTTGTGCTTTTTGACATTGTCTTTCCAGGACTCCCATGTTAAAGTTAAACGCGTAACAAACAAATGTACCTTGATATCATATTATAAGCTGTTTAAAACATAGCCTTGATCAGGCAGTATACCAGACTTATATCATATGCAGGGGTTCCCCCCCGGCATCTGAGAAGGCTGGGGGAGTATGTCATGTAGGAGGTATTTATTTATGACACTGCTGATCAAAAATGTAACGTATCTGGTTACCTGTGACGATGATAACCGCGTACTGAAGGAGGTGAATGTTTTTGTCGAAGATGGAATCATCAAATCCATCGGAGCCGACGTCCAGACAGCGGATGATGTGATCGATGGGTCTCATATGGTGATGTATCCTGGGTTGATCAATACCCACCATCACTTATATCAGACATTCAGTCGAAACTTACCCGAAGTTCAGAACATGGAATTATTCCCATGGCTTAAAACTTTATACGAAATCTGGAAGAATTTAAATCCGGATACCGTCTATTACAGCTCTTTAACCGGAATGGGCGAGCTTTTAAAAACAGGATGTACCTGTTGTCTGGACCACCACTACGTATTTCCGGCCGGCACCGGCATGGACCTTCTGGATTCCCAGTTTGCTGCCGCCGACGCCCTCGGCATGCGTTTCCACGCAACCCGGGGCAGCATGGACTTAAGTGTCAAGGACGGAGGGCTTCCGCCTGATTCCGTAGTCCAGACTGTAGATGAGATCATGAAAGATTCCGAGGATGCGGTACGCAAATATCATAATGCATCCCGCTACAGCATGCATCAGGTTGCGCTGGCACCGTGTTCCCCGTTCAGCGTCTCCTCTGAGCTCTTAAAAGAATCCGCAAAACTGGCCCGCAAACTCCATGTGCGACTGCACACCCATCTGGCTGAGACAAAGGACGAGGAAAATTATACACTGGAGCGCTTCGGTATGCGCCCACTGGAATACATGGAAAGCCTTGGCTGGATCGGACCGGACGTCTGGTACGCACATGGCATCCACTTTAATGATGCAGAGTTAAAACGTCTGGCCGAAACCGGAACCGGTGTAGCCCACTGCCCGATTTCCAACATGAAGCTTTCTTCCGGCATTGCCCGCATCCCGGAGATGTTAAAACTCGGTGTCCGTGTCGGACTGGCTGTAGACGGTTCTGCCAGCAACGATGGCTCTGATCTTCTCGAGGAGTTGCGCACCGGCTTCCTGCTCCACCGCTTAAATTCCAGCAGTGCCGCACCGACCGGCTACGATATGTTAAAGATTGCCACCCGCGGAAGCGCATCGATCCTCGGACGCGATGACATTGGACAGATTGCCGAAGGCATGGCCGCAGACTTCTTCCTGATCAACATGGACCGCCTGTCCCTGACCGGAGCACAGTTTGATGTCAGCTCCATGCTTGGCACCGTTGGATATAAAGGCAATGTAGATTACACGGTTGTAAACGGCAGAGTCGTTGTCCGCGAAGGACGCCTCACCGGCGTTGACGAGGAGAAGATCACCGCAGAGGCAAACCATTGCGTAAGCCGCTATCTTGGCCGGTCCTAACAGAAGCTTTCTCCGTTTGCCAGAATGAAATAAAAAGAGCGTATGAATCCTCATATCATTCAGCAGATTCATACGCTCTTTTCATTCGAAAGCTATTATGCAGATTTATACATTGAAACGGAACAGGATCACATCGCCATCTTTGACAACATAATCTTTTCCCTCCAGGCCAACCAGGCCCTTCTCCTTCGCCTTTGCGTAAGTACCGCAGTCTAACAGATCCTGGTAGTTTACGACCTCGGCACGAATGAATCCTCGCTCGAAATCGGAGTGGATCTTACCGGCTGCCTGCGGAGCCTTGGTGCCAACCTTGATGGTCCATGCACGGGTCTCATCCTCACCGGAGGTCAGATAACTGATCAGTCCCAGCAGGCGGTAGCTTGCCGCGATCAGCTTGTCCAGACCGGACTCCGTCAGGCCCAGTGCCTCTAAATACTCCTGCTTCTCATCATCATCCAGCTCTGCGATTTCCTGCTCGATCTGAGCACTGATCACGAATACCTCACAGTTATTCTCAGCGGCGTACTTGCGGACCGCTGCAACATGAGGGTTAGATGCACCATCATCGGCCAGATCCTCCTCACCTACGTTTGCAGCGAAGATAACCGGCTTGCAGGTTAACAGGTTCAGAGAATTCACAAAAGCCATAACGTCTTCGTCATCATTCTCGTAAGTGGAAGCCAGCTTGCCTTCCTCCAGAATAGCCTTCAACTCTTTTAAGATTTCAACTTCTTTTGCCAGAGACTTGTCGTTAAATGCAGACTTGGAAGTCTTTGCGATACGGCGCTCCAGAATCTCGATATCAGAGAAGATCAGCTCCAGGTTGATGGTCTCAATATCACGGATCGGATCTACACTGCCCTCTACGTGGATCACATTCGGATCCTCAAAGCAGCGTACCACATGAACGATGGCATCTACCTCACGGATATTAGCCAGAAACTGGTTGCCCAGGCCCTCACCCTTGGAAGCGCCCTTTACCAGACCTGCAATATCTACAAACTCAATAACCGCCGGGGTTACCTTTTTGGAATGGTACAGATCCCCAAGCAGCTTCAGACGGTTATCCGGAACTGCAACCACACCCACATTCGGGTCAATGGTACAGAACGGATAGTTGGCAGACTCTGCGCCAGCCTTGGTCAGAGAGTTGAACAGGGTACTCTTGCCGACGTTCGGCAGACCCACGATACCTAATTTCATAACAATATATCCTCCTTAGAATACGCGGAAACGTATTTTATCTCAGCTCCTTACAAAAGAAAAGCGAGTTTTATTCCTGTCTACTATAACATAGGTAGAAAAAAAAGTAAATCTACGAATCAGCGCATGCGAATCTCCCAAACCGTGTTTTCAGCCACACAGGCATATAAAATTCCTTCCGCTACGTCTTCTGCCTTTTCCCAATTCGAAGTAGCAACGCTCTCCTCCGTTCGTCCAAATCCCACCTCAAATTCTGTTTTGGTTGCACTCGGACAAACAACGCAGGATTTGATTCCGCGGGATCCAAATTCTTTACTGCGATAATCCCCTCTGGGCAAATTTTGTCATTGTATAGATTGTCTCATCAGCATGTCCGATATGCCCGGTAACTGATGATACCATGACAATGCGCCCTTCATTTCTCTTGAGCATATCAAGTATTGCATATTTCGAGAATATAAACGAGGAAAATGCATTGGTATCCATAATTTCACGATAATTCTCTGCGGTTGACTCTTCCAGAGTGATCTTTTTTCCAATTCCCGCATTATTAATAAGGATATCCACCTTGCCAAACGTACTTACCGCCAGTTCAACTGCTGCCTGTGCTGTCTATTCACAACGGACATCTCCCACATAATAAACTGTACTGCCGCCCAGTTCCTCACATTTTTTCTTTACCTCAGTCAGACGTTCTTCTCTTCTGGCCACAAGAACCAGATTGCAGCCCTCTCTGGCTAATGCATATGCAGCACGCCCAATTCCCGAGCTTGCACCGGTAATAACTGCCGTTGTTCCTTCCAATCGTCCCATTGTACATTCTCCATTCTCCGACTATCAATCATTTAAATCTTTTAAGATTTCCCGGATATGATCCAAAACCATCTGCACCGTTGTCCAGTCCAGACATTCAGCCGGAGTATGAACATCATATGCCTTCGGCCCCAGGGAAATGCATTCCAAACCAGAGATTTTTTTGCAGAACAGTCCAAGTTCCAGGCTTAAATGAGATACCTCTACTCCAGCCTCATACCCAAACTTATCATAAAATGCCTTTTGGGCTGTTGCCAGCAGCTTGGAATCAGTTTTATACGGCCATTCCGGACAATCCGCAAAGGTATCAACTGATGCCCCGGCTAATTCTGCCAGATCATAGACCTGCTGTAAAATATTATAGCGGCGTGAAGTAACTGCACTCGGAATTGTCATCAAAACAGAAACCTGATTCTCTGCAGTCTCAATCATAGCCAGCGTATTGGAACTTTCTACCAGTCCTTCAATTTCCAGACTCATACTCTGTACGCCACATGGGAGAACATGAAGAGACTTTGCAATTTTCTTTGTGGAAACAGCATCCATTACTTTTTCCTGCACGTCTGCCGGTTTCAGGGAAATATCAATATCCGGATTGATTTCCGTTCGAAAGAGCATGAGTCCCGCTTCCAGTCCCTTCATAGAAAAGGCTCCTAACAAAATCATAGTTACCTGGTCACCAGGAATTTCCATGGTTAAAAGAGGAACCATGGCGCCTCCAATAGACGCATTATTGAAACTTTCAGATGCAACAATGCCATCAATAATTCCTGTTCCAAATTTTTCCGGATATTTCGATGCTTTTTTCGCAGCGCCATAGGTCACAATATTCGAAACAGCTCCACCAAACCCCGGCGAAATTCCTATTCCAACACCAATAGCAGAAGAACGGAAAAAATTCCCAATCTGACTTTTAAATTCTTCTATAGTAAATCCAAATCCTCTTGTCTTCTTTTTGTTGTCGATTTTAGCTGTAATAATAAGATTTCTTCTGTTAGAAGCACCTCTAAGCAATTCCGCAAAAGCAAACAGACCAATTGCAACACTGATCAGCGAAACTCCATTTTTCAGCTGCGGAATTCCAAATGTATATCTCTTGGAAATATCAATTGGATCCAGGCCGATTGTTCCAATGGCCATTCCCAGCAGACACGCTGTCAGTCCCTTAAAAATATTGTCTCCGGAAAGACTGGCCACAAGTGTCAATGACAAAATTCCAAGTGCAAAATATTCCACCGCACTGAACTTTAACGCCAGTTTTGACAGCGGAGGCGCGATAAACATCATCACAACAATGCTTAAAATTGTAGCTAAAAAAGAGAATACAATCGCAACACCCAATGCTTTTTGGGCTTCTCCATTTTTAGCCATCGGAGCACCATCCCAGGTTGTTGCAATGGAAGCAGGCTGGCTTGGAATATTGATCAAGATTGCTGAAATCAGGCTGCCGGACATGCTTCCAATATATAATCCTAATAATAAAGCAAAAGCCGGATATAATTTCAGACTGTACGTAAGCGGCAGGAACAAAACAAGTGCCATGGTTGAACTTAAGCCGGGAAGCGCAACAAATACGATGCCAATAATTACACCGGCAAGATTAAGGAGCAGACAAACAGGCGTCCCCATTGCGCCAAAACCCACAACGATATTATTCAAAGTATTCATATAAATTTGCATGCTTCTCGAATATCATAAGCGAACTTTTCCCTTTCAGATATCCCACTATATCGGATACCGAATATTTGGGTGGTATTCTCACCAGCATATGTACATGATCCGGCATACATTCTGCTTCGATTATCTCAATTCCTTTTCTTCTGCATAATGTTCCCAGTATTTGACCCACATCAGCCTTGATATCTTTATAAATTACCTGTCTCCAATATTTTGGTGCAAATGCAATACTGTTCTGAATCACACACAGGGGTAGTTTTTTGCTCTATGTAACCGGCTGTCTGGAAGAAGCCGGTGTAATCTTCTCCGGAACAGCCCTTGATAAAGATATGGCAGTAACGCACGTCATCCTTATCCACGATATAAATTCTTTCTACAATCGTCCGGATCAAAGTGACCAGAACCTCCGGCTGCGCATCTTTTGCATACTCTGCAAAGGAGAGCAGCCTTTCTTTTGTCATTTCCAAGTCACGGATGGCAATCATATTGTTCTTTCTGCCTTCATCCAGTTTGGAAAGCTGCTGCTCCGTTTCCCTCAGTTCTTCAGCCAGATTTTGCAAATCCTCTTGAATAAATTGCTTAATACTGCCATCTGCTTCACGCAGATTTCTTGTCTGCGCTGCAATATCCACTTTCAGCTTATCACGTTTCTTTTTAATGAGGTTATGTTCCTGTACCGTCTGTGACTGTTCCAGAACCTCCTCGATTTTAATTTCCAGAATCCTTCTGAAACGCTCGCTGTTTTCATCCGATAGTTCAGATAACTGCTGTACCACAAATTCGTCCAGAAGAACGCCATCTACCGCTTTGAAATTACATTCCTTTTTTCGATAACCGGGACAAACATATTTAAATCGAGGCTTTCCATTCGTCCAACGGTCGGACTCAGGAATCACACTCAATCGTCTGCCACAGTGAGGACAATGCGCCAGCCCCGCCAACAGTGCGTTGGTTTTTCTATGAGGTCGATTGTATTTCTCTGCAATAGCCTCCAGAAGTTCCTGCACCTCAATCCATTGTTCACTTGGAATAAATCCTTCGTGCTTACCAACCGCAATAATCCACTCGCTAACAGGCTTGCTTTCAATGGTCTGAACATATTTCGGAGAGATAAATGTGCTGTCACTGCCTTCATACTTTTCCTGATCAGTTTTATTGTAAGCCGACAATCCGTGAGTTCCGTCAAACTCTATCATATCTCCAAACACATTGCCGTCATGGTCGATGAAATAATCATAGCTGCGTTTATCAGCAGTACAATAGATAGGATTTCTCAAAACCAGTCTTGTGGTGGATGCGTTAAATGTAGCACCGGAAGGAGTGTGAAATCCTTCCTCATTCATCTGTTTTGCAGTACTTTGGATGCTGCGAGTGGTTCTGAAGATTTCATACAAACGCTGAACCATACATTTTTCTTCTGGCAGGCTTTCTAAGTAGCTGTATGCTGATTTTCCCTTACCACTTCCGGTTGTTACACGACGGACAGTAAATCCCATCGGTGTATTGCCGCCGAGCCATCGTCCGTCCTTTGCAAGTTCCATCATATTGTCTACAATTCTTTCTGTCAGAGTATCTCTTTCAAATTCTGCAATGACAGCGAATATCTGAATAAAGATTTTATATAGTCCGCTGGCAGTATTGATACCATTGGAGCAAATCAAGAGATTAACATGGTACATTTCCAAGAAATCCATCAAACGGATTAGGTCTGCTGTTTTTCTGCCGACACGATCCAGCTTGTAACATACGATTGCTTTGATTTTCCCGTCCTGCACATCATGCAGCATTCTCTGAAAATCCGGTCTGTCTGAAAAATATCCGCTGAGTCCTTTGTCCTCGTATTGTAAGAATTCGTACTCCTCATCCAATCCCAATTCCTTTTTGGCGTAATCCGCACATTGTTTGAATTGAACACCGATACTGTCACCCTTATTGGTGATACGAGATTTACGGGCGTATATCGCAACGCCACGGTTATCTTTTTCAACTTTTCTCTGTTTCTTCATGGGTAGTCACCTCCGCTCATATCATACCGCCATTCCAGTTATTCTATCAAGTTTGTGGCCGTTGCCACGAACCCATTCCAGAAACACATACAAGGTTTCTGCATCAAATTTTCTGATTTCCTGTGCGATAAACTCCGCTCGTTTCTGCTGGAAGGCTTCCATAGTTTCTTTGAATTTTTGTCCTCTGTGAATTATTGCAATCAAATAGTTTCCTCCGTTTCTGTCTGTGGTTCCGACCTCGGACACTTGGTTCAAAGTCAGATAATGAAAAAAGCTGCTACACAGATGCAACAATGACAGACACAAAAGATTTTGTATCTGACTTGATGCTTCCATGTAACAGCTCCGACAGTTCGGACTGACTAAAATATGTTTGTATAAATATGGGCTTGCCCATCAATAAAATCTTGTATGAAGCAGTATTTAATTTTCATCTGTGACTATCATAGCATGAAATGTCGAAATAGGCAATCTTGTCAGGTTCAGCCAAAGAGCAGATCCCAAAGTTGAGAACAGGCAGCTAATAGCAGATTTTCATTTTGCCGTAAGTTGCAGCAAGGATATTTTTGATTTTCTAATCGAAGCTTAATGATACCTCTGGACAAATTGTCCAGAAGTCATTTTGACATTTATAAAATTCCAGACACCTCATCAAGAATTTACAATACAAAATCTCTACGCCTTACTTTGGTGCAAGTTACACCGTAGCACTTCATCCCAACTTGGGACGAAGTGGTATCCGAGCATTGCCACTTTCGTTACTTGTGGGCGAGTTGCCCACAAGGCTTCCCGACAAATTATTGGGAAGTGGATTGCCACACATCACATAAATAATCGGGGACAACTTCTTCCATGTTTTCATTTTTTCGTTTATGGAAAATTGAACTTCTATGCAAATTGCGCAGAAGTCAGTAAGTAAAAGTATTCAGAATGAATGCGCAGCCGACACCGCAGGTGGCGTTCAAAGGGGATTGGGGATGCTTCCCCAACAAGCAATTTACAAAGATTGATCCAGCGGGGAAATCAAGAAAATGCGTAAACCTGTACAGGCTTACACTGCTTGCCAAGTAGTGATTTACTTTATATTGGATTAAAATTATTCCCAACTTGGGAATGTTTACTGTGAACTTCCTATAAAATTAACTCTCGATATGCAGAAATATCATATTCCCTACATTTTCAACAAAAAACAATAGAAAATTCGAGAGTTAATTAACTCTCATAAAATTCCTTTTAAAGTATGCTACAACTGGCTTAAAGCAAGAACATGTCGAAACGAGAGTTAATATTTCAGGAAGTTCACATTTACGGAACAACTTCGTACCAAATTGGCACGAAGTTCTAACATCAATCATTTACTTCAGACCAACTTGGTCCGAAGTAAAATCTTTAAAATCCCATACACTGAAAGATGACTTTATCCCAATTAGGGATGAAGTGAAAATACTCAGACTCATAACTTTCCGACAATTTGTCGGGAAGTTTTTTGCAAAAATCAATCCCCGGCAGATTGCCGAGGATTGATGCAAAATTTAAATCTCAGCTTCGGTGCAACTTACACTTAAGTTACCGATATGAAATCAGTCTAAATTACAATCACTATTTATCTAATTCAGACTCACACATTTTTTCAGCTTGCTCTATTATCAGATCTACCGCAGTTGCCTGTTTATCCGGTGGATATTTATATTTTCTGAGCAGCCTTTTTACAGTAATTCTCATCTGCGCCCTAACACTTTCTCGCACATCCCAATCAACCTTAATATTATTTTTAATGCTGATTGTTAGTTCTTTAGCAATTTGTTTTAGAACATCATTTTCATAGAAATCTCTGGCAGACTCATTGGACGAAATTGCATCATAAAATGCCAGTTCATCGTCTGATAATCCCAGCTTTTCTCCTCTTTTATGAAGCTCATTCATATCTTTTGCCATATCAACCAGAGCCTTTATAACCTCTACCGTCTCTAAAGAACGTTTTTCATATTGAATTACTGAGGCTTCAAGCATTTCAGAAAATTTCTTTGCTTGTACAACATTCTTTTTAGCTATTGACTTAATCTTACCGTCAAGCAAACGTCGTAAAAGTTCCAGAGCTAAATTTTTTTGTGGCAGTCCCTTTACTTCTTCAAGAAACTCATCAGATAAAATTGAAATATCCGGTTTATTCAATCCAACTGAAGCAAATATGTCAACGACTTCTTCAGAAATAACTGATTTGGAAACCAATTGACCAATTTCATATTCTATTTGATCTTTCGTTTTCTTCTGTTTGTCCTTTGGTAGTATTTTTATAATACCTGATTTGATGGCTTTAAAATAACTAATCTCTACATTGATTGCTTGAGCTTGTTCAGAGGTCGAGCATAATGCGTATGCCTTACCGATTTCTACAACCAAATTAAGAAATTCTTTTTTCTCATCTTCAGGTTTACCCAAAACAAAATCCACACCAGAAACAATACACGTCATTCGTTCACTTGCAGAGCCACTTATGTAAGAAGAGTAATCCAATCCATGCAATATTCCTTGAATTTGCTCATACTTCTCAAGCATGAGATCTATTGCTACTTGTGGATCAATACCTGTTGTTTTTCGGTCAGACGGTGTATATTGTGCTAATGCACTTCTTAAATTATCCGCAATACCAATATAATCTACAATTAAACCGCCGGGCTTGTCTTTAAACACACGATTAACTCGTGCTATGGCTTGCATAAGATTATGACCACTCATTGGTTTATCGACATACATTGTGTGAAGACAAGGTACATCAAATCCTGTCAACCACATATCACAAACAATAACAATTTTTAATTCATCTTCAACATCTTTCATTCTCTTTGCAAGTAACTTTTTCTGAGAAGCAGTAGTTGAATGTGGCTGAAATTCAGGTGGATCAGATGCTGCAGAAGTCATAATAACCTTAATTGTACCTTTAGCAATGTCATCACTATGCCATTCCGGACGGTATTCTATAATCTTTGAGTAAAGTTTTACTGCAATCTTTCTGGACATAGCTACAAACATAACTTTACCATTAATCGCCTGTTGTCTAAGGTCGTAATGAGCGATAAAATCTTTCACCACTACATCAATACGACTATCTGTTCCAACAATGGCTTCTAACCTTGCCCATTTACGCTTTTGGCTTTCAGCGTAAGTTTCTTCCTGTCCCTCAACAATGCTGTCATACTCATCATCAATCTTTGGCTTTAATTCCTGCGGAAGATCTAACTTTGCAATCCTGCTTTCATAATAAATCGGAACAGTAGTTTTATCTTTAACCGCTTGAGTCAAATCGTAAATATCAATATAGTCACCAAACAGGGCAGGGGTATTCTTATCGCTCAACTCAACAGGAGTTCCCGTAAAACCAATAAAAGAAGCATTCGGTAGTGCGTCTCGCATATGTTTCGCAAAGCCAAAAGAAACTTTGCCATCTTTTTCTTTTGCTTCTAACCCATACTGGCTGCGATGCGCTTCATCTGCTATAACGACCACATTTCGTCTGGTAGTCAGTGCTTCCATCGACTGGTCACTCTCATCTGGCGAAAACTTTTGGATAGTCGTAAATACAATGCCACCAGCTTGAACGCTTAATAGTTCTCGTAGTTTCTTTCTTGTGTCTGCCTGCTTGGGTGTTTGACGTAAATAATCGGCACTTTTTGAAAAAGTGGTAAACAGCTGATCATCCAAGTCATTTCTGTCAGTAATAACAACAATGGTCGGGTTATTCAATTCTAAAACCAATTGACGAGTATACATGAGCATAGAATAACTTTTCCCGCTACCCTGTGTATGCCAAATTACACCCGCTTTTCTGCTTCCATTTTCAGAAGCTGCCAAGTGAGTGGTATACAATGCTTTATTTACAGCAAAAAATTGATGATAACCAGGCAAAATTTTGAAAGACTTATCTTCCTCGTGAACAAAGAAGCTATACTTTGAAACAATGTCCAAAAATCTCTTTTTATTCATCATTCCATACAGCATAACTTGCAATTGCGGAAAAGAAAGTCCCGATTCTTTTTCTCCGTCAATTGTTCTCCAGAACATAAATCGATCCAAATCAGAAGTAATTGTACCAACTTTTGCATTGATACCATCACTTGTGATCATAAAGGCATTGTAATAAAACAAAGAAGGAATATCTCTTTTATAAGTCTGAAGCTGATTAAACCCATCAACAATATCTACTTCTTCGTTTATCGCATTTTTCAGTTCTATTACAACAACAGGAATACCATTTAAGAACGCAACAATATCAGGTCTGCGTTCTTTTCCGTTTTCAATTACAGTGTATTGATTGATTGCCAAGAACTCATTATTTTCAATATCTTTGGCATCAAAAATATAAGCTTTTTCGGTTTTTATGCTCCCGTCCTTCTGCTTAACCTCTACATCAATACCATCGGTTAATAATTTTTGAAATGCAACATTATTTTGGACAATAGACAAGCTCTGCTGACGAGTAATCTTCTTAACCAGCTCTGAAATCGTATCATTGGAATATTGTTTGTTAATACGCTTTAATGCACTATGTAACCTATCGTACAGAACAACATCTCCAAAACTTTCTCTCTCTGAAAAACTTCCTCCCGGCGAAATATCTGGTCCATATTGGGTTTGGTAACCTAAATCTTGAAACCACTCCAATGCAGCTTGTTCAAGATCATTTTCTATAAAGTTGGACACTTCATTCACCTCGCTTTAACAAATTTTAATTCTGACAGTTTTTCTACTATTTGAGTAGCAGCTTTTTCTGCTTCACCAGCCGAAATACCATCATTAATAAAATACTTCTTAATGAATAATCTGTATGTAGCTTTTTGAGAGTCAAAAATATACCAGTCTGGCGCAGAAAAAAGTTCAGATACATTAGCAAAATCTTTTTGCACTTGTTTAGATGTTGTCCTATTATATCCGATCGAAGTACAAACTTTTTCGATTACAGTATCATACTTAGTAACGCTAGCTCGTATTGTTTTATCGAGTTCTTTTTTCTGTTCAAGATTGCTAATTTGCTCTTCAATATGCTTTTCTTTATTTTCTTTTATTTCCTCGATCTCTGATTTTAATACATCATACTCTTTAGCAATAACGGATTTTTTATCAAGAGAATTAATTATATACTTTGCTTGGTGATCAATCTCTGGAAACAAAGTTTTCTGGCTAATCCCAAGTTTATCAAGTTCTTCCAGAATGTACTTTTTTCTTTCTTTTGGAATGACATAAGAATGTATTTTATCGGCAAGTAATTTATTTTGTTTATTAATATATTCCTTCATTCCTTCATCAATATCTTCATCATTTTCCTCTGCTATTTGGAATTTAAGCTTTTCCAGCAAAGCATTCCTTGCATTTATTGTTAATTCAATATTCTTTTTCTTAATATGGAATGGAACATTCTTATTAGAATACAGGTCGCTTTCAAAGTTATTGTATACCATACCAAAAAGGATAAATGCCCCTGATTGTCTCTTTATTCTGTTATTATCCAGGCTGGACACCACGGTAACATAACTAAAATCTTGTAGGATAGATTTTACTTCTTCTTCAGTGAGATTTTCAATTGTAAAGCGATTGATTTCATTTGTAAAAGAATCAAGCTGTGAACCTTTCTTACAGCTTCTGGCTAATTCTGATAATACATTTACTTTTGGATCATCAGGAGATAGTGGCGTATCGATCCATACAAATACTTCCCCATCAGCATCTTCAAGTTTACTGCATTCCTCCAAGCGATTTTTCAGCTCTTCCAGATCTGTATTTTCTCTATACCACTCTTCATCTTGCTCAATAATATCCTTTAATTTCACCTGTATGCTTCGAGGTTGGCATGCAAAATATAATGCTACTAATGGATTTGATGTAATATCCAACAAACGAGTAGGCAATTCATAATGCTGCATTTTTGTCAGCTTTTCAAAAGGAGTTTTATGCGAAATAAATTCCTCTGGACAATTCACAAGAATTTCAGAAAAAATCTTGCTTTCATAATCTAATCGTCCATCCCTAAAAACACTTGGTGCTAAATCAAAAGATGTGTCATTTTGACCACGATAAAATAATTGATGTTCCGTGTCTGTCCCCATATTTAAAAGTTTAATTTCCCAAATAAAATCTTGTACAGAACCTATTACGCCAATACAATTTTCATACATTATTCTTCACCCACCTCCACTGGCAGTTCTCCACTCATCAATTTGGGGAGTAGGGTATCTCTAATCTCTGCCAACACTTCGTTTTCTTCTTTGAGTTTTGCGATTTTCTGTTCAATAGGGTTTGCGATCTCTTCAAATTTCAATTGATGTTCCATTGGCGGTACAATCATAGGAAACATTTTAAATGCTTCAAAAGGGAAGTTCTGCCTTGTTGTGCCAATGGCATGGTGTTTGATCATTTCCTGAAATATCGGTTGCTTCATATAGTAATAAAAGAAAGTAGGAGTAATAGTATCCTTCATCTCAAAAACAGTGTAGATCGGACTAACGAGTCCAATATCATACTCCTTGAGCATAGCAATAGAACCGATATTTGCCCTTGCCGGATTATATGCTACTTGATTGCGGCGAACAATTTTATAGTTTTTCGTACTCTTACTATAAACTTGTTTTGTAAATACATCCTCGGATGCTTTAAATTCACCTTCTTTTACAACTGAAAGAACTGGATAATTCTCCTCGTTTTTATTCTTGATTTTTACTTCTAAAATATTATCTAATACATTTGATACTTCATAGTTATGATTTAAAAACCAATGTTCAAAAAGAGCATTTAAAATTTCTTGCATAATAGCAGATTCATTTTGATTTTTTATAATTTTTTTATCATATATACTGATAAACTTTACTAGCTCTTTTTGCATTTCAATTGGGAAACAAGGTACCAGTATATTTTCAATGACATTTGTTTCAAGTTTACCGGCACCAATCCCTGTGACTCCTATACTTTTTAGCAAATGGTCATGTATGCTTGTTAGAAAATAATATAAAAATTCTCCATCTAAATTTTTGTGCGGTATTATGCATTTTACATCTTGGTTAAAGGCAACATCTCTTTCAACAAAACATATCGGAACTCGATTAAATAGTTCACTGCCTCTCGTCAGTATTAAGATACTTCCTTTAGGTGCAATTTTACTTCCTCTTTCTAAACCCGCCTTGGAAATATGAAGGTTTGATGTAGAAACCCTTGATGTTTTCATCGTTTTAGCACTTATCCAAGGAATATCTCCATCCCAATATTCTGGGATTTTTTTAGATGGCGTACCTCCTGATAATATCTCGGATAGTTGAGTTAATGGTTTTAAAATAGTATTCATTCACCCATCCTCCGTTCATCTATTCTTTCTAATTGAAATTTAATTTCTCTATCAAGACTTTCAATATCTTGATAGATTTGAAGAAGTTTTGATGTTAATCTATCTATTTTATCATAAAATGGTTCCGTATCTTTTTTCAAAGGAATAATTCCAACATAGCTTGAAGGGGTTAAATTATAGTCTTTTTCACGGATTTCTTCTAATGTTGCTATCTTCCAAAATCCCTGTTTATCAGCATATTCAATCTCTGTACCATCTGCCTTTGTTGCTTTCTTTTCATGGTTGCGGAAAGAATGGTATGCGGAGGTGATTTCATCAATAGTTTTTGCAGTCAGCTGTCTCTGTGTACGGCTGTCCTCATAAGGTTCTGTTTCCATATTTCTGGCATCGATAAACAGAATTTCTCCATGGCGATCACGGTGTCCGTTTTTCAGCTTATTGCGAGCCATAAACCACAGGCAAACAGGAATCGATGTTGTTGAAAATAGTCCACCCGGCAAAGTAACAATACAATCGATTTTGTCATCTTCAATCAAGTTTTTACGAATATTATATTCACTGATTGTAGAAGATGAAAGTGAACCATTCGCCAATACAAAGCCTGCTGTTCCGCTTGGTGCTAAGTGATAAAGCATGTGCAAAATCCAAGCATAGTTGGCATTACCCGTAGGCGGAATACCGTATTTACTCCATCTTGGATCATCTATCAAACGCTCGCCGCCCCAGTCACTAATATTAAAAGGCGGATTTGCCATAATATAATCTGCCTTTAAGCTCTTGTGCTGATCGTTATGAAAGGAATCCGCATTTTGCTGACCAAGGTTTGCTTCGATTCCACGGATAGCAAGATTCATTTTACAAAGTTTCCAAGTATTATAATTGGATTCCTGTCCATAAATGGCTAATTGTCCGTCAATTCGTCCCTCTCTGTCTTCAACAAAGCGTTCACTCTGGACAAACATACCGCCTGAACCGCAGCAAGGGTCATAAACTCGACCATCGTGAGGTTCAATCATAGCTACAATCAATTCGACTACACTGCGTGGAGTATAGAACTCTCCACCCAGTTTTCCTTCAGCACGTGCAAACTTTCCAAGAAAATATTCATATACAGAGCCTAAAGTGTCTTTGTTCTTATCGTTCCCAATCTCAAGTTCAGATAATAAATCAACCAATTCACCCAAAGACCGTTTATCTAAAGATGCTCTTGCAAAATCTTTAGGAAGTACGCCACGAAGAGAAGAGTTTTCCTTTTCAATCACATACATGGCATTATCGATAACCTGACCAATTGTTGGATCTTTAGCACTGTTTTTAATTGTTTCCCAACGTGCTTCCTGCGGCACCCAAAACACATTTTTTGCAAGATATTCATCTCTATCTTCTGGATCGGCGTATTCATCTTGAGAAATTTCTTGATAAGCTCTTTCAAAACTATCAGAAATATATTTCAAGAATATAAGACCAAGGCATACATGCTTATATTCTGCAGAATCCATATTATTACGGAGTTTATCCGCCATTACCCACAAATCTTCTTTTCTTAATTCAGCCATTTTCTATTCCTCCACAATTAAATAATCTGCGATACTTTTGCCCAGATTTGCTTTTCATTTGGGCTTTCTTTTGCCGTTCTAATAATTTTTAATATTGATTCATTTTCCATTAGATATTCTTTAATATCTGCCGGAACATCTTTTCTTTCTTTTGCAGCTAAATCATACAGCTTGTTCCTTATGTCTGGAAATTCTTCTAAATGCAATTCTGCAATTATTCTATCCAATAACTCTCTTTCGGGAGGTTTATTATTACCCTTTTCAATATCACTAATATATGTGGGTGTTTTACTCACCGCTTTTGCAAGCTGACGAATTGATATTTTTTTTGTTTGTCGGACGGAACGCAAATATTGACCAAATTCAGCATTTTCCGTTTTCAAATTCAAATCATCCACCTTTATCACCTCCATTGTAAGTTAGTTAGCTTACATACTTATTTTATACTGTTTGCTCAACTGTGTCAACCGATATACTTACTTCTTTATCTACGGATAAGATAGGATCAGTATTACTATGCTCAGTATTATTAATATCAGTATTATTACCTTGTGCTTTTGACAACTCTTGAATTGTCAAAAAGACAATTTAGCAAGTGTCTATTTCACAATTCAAGAACTGTCTTTCCACATAAAAAACGGGGCTATCGCATTAGCAAATATTTTTTGCTGGGCGGCAGCCCTGCTTTATGCCCAAATGGCATCGAAATCGGTCACGTTTTCGATGCCATTCTTTATAAACGCAGTTCATTCCCAGGCATCCCTTTCGGCATGCCTTATTTCAGGCTGTTTTGTTTTTAACTATCAAAATCTATGCCCTTTTTAATGGAAAAAGATAACTTCCCGTTCTTCCGGTCTGAATCTTGCAATGAAGCTTATTGATATTTCGTCCCATCGCCAGAAGGATGCTCTCTGCCAGTGCATTTGCCTTTCCACGATACAGATATCTTCGAAAATTCATGTCCTCTTTTACGTCAGCAAAAGAACCTTCTGCCTGCGCTTTTAGGCTGTTCATGTGCTGTACCCATGCCATTTGATGTGTAGCTTTGTTTGGCATTGAATTTCTCTTAAGTAATTCCACCATCAGTTTCTCTACTCTGCAATGTGCCGTTTCATCAATCTCCCACAGATGCAGAAATAGTTGATCCCTGAGAATCAGATCGTTTAGTAGCATCGGATTCTGCTCTTGCAGATACTCTCTCCTCATTCTGCCGTATTTGCCCAACACTTTGTGTTTATATGGATTCAACTGAATGTCAGGAATAAAATAATCTCCACACTGATAATATCTAAACTCTTGTCCCATAAGGATACCTCCAATCAAGTTCTCTTTCTTATGTTATTGTAGTCTGTTTATATCCTTATGTGAAGTTTGTCGATTGTTTTGCATTTAGGGCATCCATGATTTGCTGATAAACTTTTCTGGAGGGTCTACGATTTCCTTTTTCCATCTGATAGTAATAGCTTGCTTTCAAGCCAACAAGCTCGGCAAACTCACGCTGATTCAGTTTTAATTCTTCTCTGATTGCCTTCAAAGCCTCTGTATAAGGCGATGCAATGAACGCAGCAAATGAATCACAGAGAAGCGACGCATCAATTTTCAGCCGTTCTGAGAGCCTCACAGCGGTATCATATGGTATCGGCGCAAGCCCCTGCTCATATTTCAGCAGAGTTGCCGGAACAATGCCTACCTGCTCGGCAAGTTGTCTGGTCGTAAGATTATTTCGTCGCCGATAATAACGCAGATACTCTCCCGGTTGATTGCCTTTTGGTCTTTTCTCAAATGGCAATGTCATATGAAGGAGCAGCTTTCCATGACGGTATTGATACAACGATGTGTGATTGAAAATATCATTGCAAAAACTATGTGATACTTGCATTCCCATTTTATGTGGGCTAAACTATTATTGTCCATCTTGGACCTCCTGTGCTTTTATTTGTGGTTTTGCAGACCTACATTTATTTTAGCACAGGAGTTTTCTTATATCTAAAGATCTTCCCTCCCCCTGCCGAGCAGGGGGTTTATTTTTACTGTGAAACAACGAAAAAGCGGGACACGCAGCTAATGATTAGCTGGCGCCTCCCGTTTTTCTACTATCTCGCCATAAGTAATATATACCGACATACTTGATTGTCAAAACCACTCAGACTGTCTTAAAGGCTTCAATTGCAGCTCCGGCTACTGCCGCCAGATGTTTCTTCAAAAGTTCCCTGCTTTTCTCCAGATCATGCGCCCGGATCGATGCCACCAGCATCCGGTGTTCTTCATAGGAATCACGATTATAGGATTTATTCATAAATGCCCTATAGCTGATCCGCTCAATCTGTTTATACAAAATCTGCATAAAACCAATAAGACGCTTGCTTCCGCTCTTTTCCACAATCAGGCTGTGGAATTCCACATCTGCCCGGTAATCTTCGTCCCAGATGCCAGACTGCTCCGCTTCCAGAAGATGCTTCTCCACTACATCCAGCTCTTCCTTCGTAATGCGTTTGATTCCGCGTTCCAGAGACCAGATCTCCATCAGAATACGCAGGTTAAAAATATCTTCTACATCGTAAGGCGTCAGTTCAGTAACAAAGGTTCCTCTGGATGCATAGCTGACCACCGCACCTTCTGCCTCCAGTTCCTTTAACGCTTCCCGAATTGGCGTTCTGCTCATTTTCAGGGACTCTGAAAGTTCCAACTCTAAAATTGGTGTTCCGCCTTTCAGTTTTCCGGTAACGATTTCCTTTTTAATATATTCATACGCCTGTTCTCTTCTTGACACCCCAGCACCTCAGCATTTCTTCTAATATTTATATCCGTTCATACTTATACTCTTAAGCATATAACAGATAATTTTCAAAATCAACTCCTATTTTTATGCTCAATACAACAGATCCACAATCCAGGTGGAAAGCCACGGGAACAGAATCAGCAAAACAAGAATGAACAGCAGCAATACATAAAATGGCAATGCTTCCTGAATAAAATCTTTTGTCTTGCATTTTGTCACACCACAGGTAACAAACATCAGTGTTCCCAGTGGCGGTGTGATCGTGCCAATTGACCCATTAAAGATATAGATCATGGCAAACTGGATTTCGTTGATTCCGTACATCTTTGCAATAGGAGCCAGAAGTGGAACCAGAATGATCGTGGATGCATTGCCTTCCATAAACATACCAAGAACGATCAGAAACAGATTAACCACCAACAGGAACACATATTTATTATGTATCGTCTGTACCATAACTTCTGCCATTTTCTGAGGAATCTGTTCATTCGTGAGAATCCAGGAAAGTACAGTAGCTGATGCCACTATCAGCATGATGGATGCTGTAGAAACAGTTGTTTCTGAAAGGCTTTTCCACACTTCCTTCATCTTAATTTCCCGGTAAAACCAACCTAATACCAGAGAAAACAGAACTGCCGCAGAACCTGCTTCTGTTGCCGTAAAGATTCCCACGCGGATTCCTCCGATAATCAGAATTGGAAGGCAAAGCGGCAGGATTGCCGGACGAAATGCCTCAGTAAACTGCTGCTTTTTCAGCCGTTCTGTGCGAATAGGGAGATAACCTCTCTTCTTTGAAATCACGGAAACAAAAACCATCAGACATACACAAAGCAGGACTCCCACGCTCATTCCGGCTGCAAATAATTTTCCAATAGAAATATTGGCCAGAAATCCATAAAGGATCAAAGCAATTCCCGGCGGAATCAGCGGCGTAATCATGGATGAAACTGCTGTTACCACACTGGAAAATGATTTGGAATATCCGGTACGCTCCATTTCCGGAACCAGCAGCTTTGCTTCCATAGCTGCATCAGCCAGATTTGATCCGGACAAGCCGCCCATTACCGTGGAAAGCATAACATTTACCAAAGCAAGACCGCCATTCAGGCGTCCGGTGACTGCCTCACAAAACCGCATCAGGCGTCTCGTAACACCTGAATAGTTCATCAGGACACCTGCACATACAAAAAATGGAATTGCAAGCAAAGACAAACTCTGGGTACCGATGATCATTCTCTGTGCAAACAAGGTCAGACTCACCGTCGGATTCAATAAAAAGTATGCGAGAGATCCTGTTAAGATTGCAATAAAAACCGGTACTTTCAAAAACAGGCAAATCAGCATGACAACCAGTGTCAGCACAAGTGCGTTGCTCATTTCTGCTCCTCCTCATCTTTCTTCAAATGGAATTCCCCATACAGATAACTTAAAATCATCCAGGCACAGGAAACTGGAATAATTCCATATACCTGATAGTATGGAACTCTGAGAATTCCGGAACATCTGCCACTGATATAAGCCACTTCCACATACTGCGCACTGAGATAACAAAGCGCTGCCAAAACCGCAATAACCAGAATCCCAGTCAGCACACGAAGCAATTTCTGAACAGACTTTGTGAACAATTCCACAATAATCTCAACCGCTACATGACCACCTTCCCGAAACGCTGCTCCGGCTCCTAAAAATACAACCCACACAATTGCCATCATCTGAACTTCTTCCATCCAGTCAATGGGATTATTCAGAATATAGCGGAATATTACACCGCCGAATGTAGAAAGGATCAAAACTACAAGTACGATATTTGCAATCAGAAGATCCCAGTTCAGCAGAATCTTCCATATTTTATTATCCTTCATCCGGAAAATTCCTCCCCTTATTTGCCAATTGCCTTTAACACTGTATCGTAAAGGTTGTCGCTCCATCCAAATTTTTTGCCATCTGCATAAAACGGTTCTGAAGCTTCTACCCATTTTGCGCGCTGTTCATCAGTCAGCTCTGTTATTGTCACACCTTCATCCTTAAACTTCTGCTCATAATCTGCATCTGCTTTTTCCTGCTCTACATTGTACTCTTCACCAACCTCCGCAAGTGTAGAACTTAAAAGCTGCTGCTGATCTTCACTCAAACGGTTCCAGACATCAGAACTCATTACAAACATTCCAATAACCCGTACATGTCCTGTTTTGCACAGATATTTTGATACTTCCTGGAATTTTCTGTTATACAGGGTTGACAGCGGGTTCTCACCTCCATCAATTGTTCCTGTCTGCAATGCCGTATACACTTCAGAAAGATTCATTGCAGTAGCAGAAGCTCCTAATACATTAAAACTCTCTGTCTGAATCTGATTTGCAGGAACCCGAATTTTCATGCCTTTTAAATCCTCCGGCAGTGTCACTGGTTTATTTGTCAGGAGATGGCGAACACCCGTAATCCAGGTAGAGTCAATCACTTTCAGTCCCTTTTCTTCCAGCTTAGCACACTGTTCCTGATACCAGTCACTATCCGTTAATGTTTTACACTGTGCTCTGTCATCAAATAAGAACGGTCCAAATAAAATTCCAAGATCATTCACTCCGTATTCTGCCATAAATGCAGGATCTGCAAACGCAATATCCGGTTCTCCCATCAGGCAGGCATCAATAATATCAGTCTTTCCACCCAGCTGGCTGTCAGGATACACAACAACTTCTACGCTGCCATCCCCCCGTTCTTTTACCAATTCTGTCCATTTTTCCAGCGCTTCTCCAATTGGCTCGGTTTTGGAATAATCCGACGCTACCTTCAGAGTAATTGCTCCCGCAGATGCTACCGCAGTCTCTGCGGACTGCTCTGTCTGCTCTGCCTGTCCATCTGCCTTAGGAGCAGAATCCGTTTTCTCGGAACATCCTGCACAACCAACCACCATTGCTGCTGCCATAAGCATTGCTACTGTCTTCTTCATGATAATTCCTCCCTATACATGATTGATATATTCTTTTGTAATCTGCGGCATTCTATATTTCCATGGATGCAGCGTCTCCAGCTGCTCTGCCACATGAAGTACCAGCATATCTTCTCCGATCCGGCCAGACAATTCCATTCCTATTGGAAGTCCCTGACTGCTCTCAAACAATGGAATGCTGATGGATGGCTGACCTGTCGTATTAAACAAATTCGTGAAATGTGTAAACCGGCTTTTTTCACGGCTCCATGTATCGTAGTCCCATTCAGTGTGAACATTTGCATCAATTTCACCAATATGCGGAGGCAGGCTTCCCATAGTCGGACAAAGAATCAAGTCATACTGTTCCATAAATGCCCCCATGCTTCTTGAAATACGGTTATTCACTTCCAATGCTTCCACAAAAGATTCTCCAGTCACCTTCCTGGCTCTTCTGTAAGCCTCAAGGATGGTTTCTTCCACATACTGCTCGTTGATTGGTCTGCCCATCCGTTCTGCTCCAAGCTCAAGCTGTCTTACGATATATGCACTCTGTATTGTAGTTCTGGCCCAGTGGATTCTCGGATCAATTATGGGATATGCTTCCTCTGTTTCATAACCACATTCCCGAAGCATCCGCTCTGCCTCCTCCAGGCGATTCAGACATTCTGCATTTTCCAGTTCTCCTCCCAACGGATAATGCTTCATCACTGCAATCCTCAATTTTCTTTCCGCTTGAGGCTCTGTTAACGGCGGCTGTGTTCCGTAATATCCACTGTCAACTCCGTTCACAGCCATCAGCAAACGTTTCGTGTCCCGCACAGAACGTGTCAGGGCAAAAGACGTACATAATCCTGAATTCGCATCATCCACATCTGGTGCTCCCGATATACGAAAGCGGCTCGGCTTAAGCCCAACCACGCCACAGCAGGAAGCCGGTTCCCTTATGGAACCTCCACCATCATTTCCATGTGCCACCGACACTATTCCGCTGGCCACCGCCGCCGCTGAACCACCGCTGGATCCTCCAGTACTATACTGTAAATTCCATGGATTTCGTGTAGCTCCGTGCAGCAGGCTTTCCGTCGTATTAGTAAAACAGCATTCTGGTGTTTTCGTACTTCCAACCAGAATAAATCCTGCCTGTTTAAACTTCTTCGTCAGGCTGGTATCCTCACTGCAGATAGATCCCTGCAAAAGCCTGCTTCCTGCACTATACGGAAATCCAGCTACCATTGCACCAGAATCTTTTACCAGTAATGGTACACCTGCAAACGGTGCGCTTTTATCCACCCCCGTCTGAATTTGACGCTTCCCTTCTTCAAACCCCCTATAATAGATTGCATTAAGCTGCGGATCCATTGCGTCCACAGCCGCCTCACACTGTCTCAGCACCTCCTCCGGCGAACACTTCCCACTCCGGATTTCTTCTGCCAGCTGTGTGGCATCCATCTGCACATATTCACTGCCCTGCATATTTCCTCCACATTGTATTTTTATTATGTATTTATTGTCGACAATCTATATATTATATATAACACCTTCCATTTTCATTGTCAAGCAGTCTCTTTTTCTTTTCCCCTTACAGAATGAATGATCTTTATCTGTCAAAAAAAGAGAGCACTTTCATGCTCTCTTCTATCTATCTATCTATCTATCTATCTATCTATCTATCTATCTATCTATCTATCTATCT
>OGFR01000183.1_pt1 | contig 64851 bp, 48 predicted proteins | sample 1571001 | NCBI WGS metagenome assembly OGFR01 (sample SAMEA2582064, study PRJEB24529) | metagenome | biome: Human gut stool | place: China | collected 2011 | reverse complement strand
ACGCCATCGCGACCGATCTTAGTGTTGTATTTTAAGGGAAGTCCCATTACATAGTCATGAATACAAGCTATTTCGGCTGCTCTTTGCAACCGCTCCTTGTCAATCTCTCCATCATCAACGGCAATGTTGCGAGCTATCGATTCAGAGAATATCACGCCGTCCTGCATAACCACGCCACATTGTCTGCGCCACCATTTCTTATTGAGTGTGTTCACATCTGTTCCACCAATAGTTATTTGACCTCCCAATACGGGATAATAGCCCAGCATCAGTTTGATGAGGGTGGTTTTTCCGCTACCCGACGCTCCAACAATGGCTGTTACTTTGCCTTTGGGGATAGTGAGGCTAACATCATCTATGATAGTTTTCAAGGCGTGATTATAATAGAAAGATGCCCTTTTTACTATAGAGGAAGTCCTTTACTTTTCATAAGAGATACTATTGAGTGTGCACTTTCGTAAAAACACGATTTACTTTGTTCTCCTACACCGCCATGCAATATCCCAAGGAGTTTATCACCTACAAAGCAGGGGCTGCCGCTTCGTCCTTTCTCTAATGCATTTTGCATTTCACATCCGAAGAAATTGCCCTCAACACAAGAAACAATCCCATAATTAACAATGCAGTCATAGGACTCTTTTGAGGTTCGTAAAATACTAGATGTGTCACTTTCTACAAAATGTTTGAAACTAATACTATCAAATTCCATTCCTGTAGAAGGAGTTGTATCTGATATTGTTAGTCCACAGCAATTGACATCTAACTTTATAACAGCCACATCGTGTCCCTGCTCTTTTTCTGTTTTGTAACTAACGTCTAGAAAGACCATGTGATTACTTTTTAGATTGTAGAGTCTTTTACCAAAGAATACCTCAAATGATACTGCATTCTCAGCGACATGTCCTGCAGTTATTATATAGCCATCACAAACCACGCCACATCCATCGCAGAAGCCACCATCAGCATTGTATGCAGCAACATAACATGTGCATTTATATAACTTATTGTTTAGCATTTTTTGTACATATTAGGTAAAACAGTATTAAGCGGAGCTGATATCTTATCAGTTGTGTACAGCACATACAAATGATGCATCGTTCTTGTCATTGCCACATACAAGGATTTTCTTTGTTCTTCAGTCACAGCACCTTCAAACTTTGGAATAATTACTACATCAAACTGCAAACCCTTTGCACTGTGATATGTCAACACTTTTGGTAAAGTGTTAGTGAAGTGAAGATTTCCTTGACCATGTCTGTCATCAGCCGCGGTTTTGCATTTGAATTCCAAATTTATGCCATGTTTAGTCAATGCCTTGCTTATTTCAAGAACGAGATTATTGCTGTACAACAGAATGCCAATAGATTTACCCTTATATTGCTCTATGATTTTTCCCATTGCCTCTGTTTGCTCTTCATCAGAATTATAATGTATAAAATGCGGGAAATCAGGTTCGTTGTTCATATACACCTTCTCCTGATAGGGCATTACATTAACGCCTACATACTTTTGGGTAATTTGAGCAACATTTTTCGGTAGGCGATAGTTGTTGTACAACTTCAGTTCTTTAAGTCCTGTTAATTTTGAAATTGCCTCGATAGACAGCGTTTTTTTTCCAAAACGAGTATATATGGACTGAGCAGAGTCGCCAAAGAACAAATAATGTTTCTTCGCAGCACTGATAAACTCATTAATTTCTTCCAATTCGAAGTCTTGAATCTCATCAACAATGATATAGTCTGCCGCAGGCATACCTTTCCACTTCCACTGATGATGGTAGTAGAATTGATATGACTGAGAAGTATACCCTACCCCCATAAAGCCGGTCAATGATTTTGTAAGTGCAATCAGAATAACCGAATAGCCCATATTTGCAATTTGAGCAGCCTTATGCATTGCAATGACAGATTTACCGCTACCAGCACATCCCGACACCAACATTGAGCTATTGATAGTATGGTCAATAAGGTCAAGCTGGTCATCATCCAGAGACTCCTCTTCAACATGCCAGTTTGTATTGCATCCTTTTAATCTTTGAGCGAGAGTTGTTGGTGTGGTAATTGATTCATCTGTGTCATGTTCAACTTCATCATCAATGGCATTTAATGCTGCTTGTGCAGGAGTGTTGGCGAGACTTTTTTCAGATTCCAGCTCCGCTATTCTATGTCTCAGAGCTTCTAACTCACTGAGTTTAACTCCAAGTTGCCCGGACAATTTATCAGCACGGTCCTTCTCCGTTTTCGCAGAGGCATTCAACTTTTCAAGTTCGGCTTTTTGCTCTGCAATCTGCTTATTTTTTTTATCTATAAGTTCTTGCTTTTGGTCTCTTTCTTGAATAGCTTTTTCATACTCGCTCCTGACTTGTTCTATTTCCTCTTGGTCATAGTTGTCTGACGAAAAAGCATCCAACCCCGAAAGAAAGTGTGTACTAATATCAGACAATAGTTTATTTGTCTTCAAGAAATCAAAGTATCCCTCAAAGAATGCTGCACAAAAGTTTGCCTGGCTTTCCAACGACAGCTGAGAGTTGCCGGTATGACTGCCAAGTTCGCTTGCTACACTGTATAGTTGTGTAAGTGCACCACGATAGTTCTCAATTCCTTTCTTTGTCCTCTTCTTCTCATTATCAAGGTACGTGCCTTGCAATTCTCTATGTCCATAGAACAACGCATTCTGAGCTACCGATGCCAATGCACTGCCAGTAGGCCGATGGCCCGATTCATCTTTGAGCACATAGTCAACACCTCGTCCACCAGAAATGCTCTGATGACCATCGAGCACAGCATGTCCATCCTCATTGTCTCCCACATTATCCAGAATTATCAACTTACAGATAAGTTCAATGGAGGGACGAATGTGAGTGAAGAATGACTCATAATCCTTCTCGTTGAAGAAAGAAACAGCAAGATTATAGTCTTTCTTAAGTCTTTCCTTTATTTGATTCATAACAATATTCTTTATTGTCCAATTCCAGCAATCTGCACAACATGCACAAAACCAATATTCTGTGCTGTAATGCCCCAATCTTTAGCGAATGTTGTATGTTTCAAAGCATCAGATTTTAGGACATCCTCATAACGCCATACACAGACATCACTTACAAAGAAGCCTGTTGCCTTATTTTTTCCAAGAGCTTTTAATTTTTGAGCAATTGCACTGGCATTAGCTAGTCGGCCTATTTGATAGCCTTCATAGTATATACCATATCCATATCCTTTGTTTTCAATTGTGATAGGTGCATCTATCTGAATTGACTCTTTGATATACCTATCCCAACCTAGCGTTTGCATCTGATCCGAAACCGTGTATGAGAGAACATATTTGTTAAGCCCAGGTTCTCTTTCATAGATAAGATTCTCAGACGAACAGTCTTGTTGATAGGACTCTTTGTTATCTAAAGCGATCTCCCTGTTTCCTTTATATACGTGTAAGTATTTCTTTGCACGAGTATAAGCAACGAACATCAGTCTGCGCTCTTCCTCAATATCTGCCGCATCGTCAACCACAATGGGTTGGCCGGACTGATATACACGGCGTTGTTTCAAAGGTAGCCCAATGTGTGAGGGGGTTATAATAACTGCGTCAAATTCAAGTCCTTTGACTTTGTGCATCGTTGTTAGAATTATTGTAAGTTTATCTTCTTTGAGTATACGCTCATCCTTGAACTTGTCATAAATCTTATATACCTGACCACCATCGTCATTTCCCGCCACATCCATGATATATGCAGCAAGGTCACCATATGTGTGAACAACTTCATCCGTTCTAATAGACTCAAGATAGTTTAGTACAAGAGTGTAAGCTACGTCGATGTAGAATTGGCTCCAACAAGGATGGTCTGTCATTACCTTTTGGAGATAACTCTTCATTCGTTCGCCTGTTTCGGATTCTAATTCTATTGCGGGATTTTTCTGCAGCAAATCTATCAGACTATATATTTCTCTTTCACGCCAAAGTTCACAAACACTTGCACCTTGTATTCTAACTCTCACACTTTCGGGCATCGCGTTTCGTATCAAGGAATAACCTTGATACACTTCGTTGTTTGTCCTAAAGAAAACTGCTATGGTCTTGAAGATTTTATAATCCTCGCCATTAATCTTAGCTGCTTCGTTATTTTGTAGTACATTGGCAACAAATGAAGGCAAATCTTCATGCCATGACGAGCTTGCCGTGTTGGCTTCGGTAAATATTGTATATAGCTCTTGTGGCTCATGCTTCATGAGCTCTACGGAAGACTTCGGCAGATTGTCTTTGCGTTCTTCTGGAATAAACCCTGCGGCACAATCCAAAATCTTTTGGTATGATCGATAATTCGTAAACATGCCTAGTTGAACAGGAGCTAATGCATTATTCAGCCTGTCATAATAGGGCTGAGGATCCAATACCTGAGCATACTGCTCTGGTGATAAACATTGTCCCCAATTATCTTTCGGTACTCTATCAAAACCATAGATACTTTGGTTGATATCACCAATTGTAAAGTATTTTGCGTCAGGGAATAAATTATGGATAGCCAACAACGCTTCTAGACGCGGATTTGTTATATCTTGGAACTCATCTACCAGTACATACTCTATTTGGGGAAATATAGCTTGAAACGCAGCAGCATCATTCCGTACGAAGTTAAGGAAATACTGTTCCCATAATTCTGTTGGTATATTGTCAAGTTTCCCACCCATGCAGATTTTTGCAAGTGCATGGAATGTATGCACATGCAGCTGATGTCCGATGCGGCTCAAGCCTAGTTTTGTAAACAAACTATCCAATCGGTTTCTGAGTTCAACAACCACAGCACGGTTGTATGCCAAGACAAGAATATGACTTGGCACAACGTGTTCTTTGTATATAAGCTTGGCACAGCGCAACGTGAGGACATGTGTCTTACCAGATCCTGGTCCGGCAAGCACGTTCACATTAACGTTCCGAGGCTGATTGTATATGTTCAGTTGCTCTTGGTTGCCCTCAAGTTTTGCTTCTTCTATCTTTAGTGCCTCTTCGGTAAGTTCGTCGAGAATGTTTGAACCTTCAGGGGCATAGTCACCCACTAAGGTCAAATAGTCTTCATAGCTCCTACACATGAAATATTTACGAATATATTCGCTTTGCTTTTCATTCGGGAGCATAGAGAATATATTCATCGCAGTGAGTCTGACCTTCTTTACTTTCTCAAGTGTGTCAAACTCTTTTCGATAATCGTACATGGGTGACTTCTCGTCAGTACCTTCATCAATAGGAGATTCAGTGAGTTCTGTGGCTTGAACCTCAATACCTGTATTCAGCAATGAAGTGTGTTCTATATATGACAAAATTCCAAGTACAGAAAGCACTTTGTCGAAATAGCTAAATTTATCACCATTATTATGGAAGTTCATTTTCAACAACCTTTCTGCCCAACAGAATGTCCCTGTGTTTTCTGTGATAAAGCGAAGCCATTCAAAGCAATCAGCCTCCATATTGTCGACAAAATCTTTCCAACGCTCATCTCTCACTGTGATTTGATACAGAACATCTTCTTCCGTCTTTTTTATACGGAAGGTCACACCTGGCACATACCGTAGGATATTGAACATTCCCACAGCAACTCTTTTCTGTATGTCGTTCTTAAAGGTCTCTGCCTTGGTCACGCAGCCTTTGGGCGGATTACTATCTTCATCCTTCCATGGCATATATACTATGGTCTCTTCTTTCTTTCTGCGTTTTTTGGTCTCTTTTTTCAAGAGTCCTTCATAGTGAACTTCATCCATGAGATGACGTTGGATATACTCGCGCTCATTCATGTCGAGTTCACGCTCAACACCGATTTTGCAGTCAGACAACAAACTTCGAATTCCATCCATCGCAATATGGAGTGCGAAGATGTTTTGGTTTTGCTTAACCATATATCTTGTCTCACCAAAACGACGTGCTTTCAATTCACAGCGCATCTGTTCGTTTAGAGTCAAGAGCTTATTATCCATGCAATCCAGAATGCCGTTCATGATTTTGGCAAACGATAGTTTGTATGGTTTAAAACTCCTTCGCATTTCCGAAATGGAAAACAGAGAGTTCTCTTCCAATTTCTCAGCATGCTGCTTTAGATAATCAAACACAAGTTTCGCTGCCTCGTGAGAAGGTATTCGTTGGCGACGTCTGCCATATCCCATAGATGTTCCAAACATATCTATTGAAGTCTGGTTCTGAGTCGGAAATTCTTTATTGGAAATAGTCATGTCAAAATATGCCAAGTCGAGGTATTTCAACTTAACATACCCAATATGTTCCAGCCAATGAAAAGCAAGACGTGATGCTGTTATATCAAGGAATTTACCATTCTCTTCATTCTTAACCCAGACATTATACGGAACGACTATAGGATTGAACTTTACTTGTTCAATTGTTCTGAATCTTCGAATGAATGCCAAAATTTTATCCTTGCAATCCGTTAAGTCTGACCAACCCATCTGACTGCGGACCAGTAAATCTTTCAAATGTCTGAAATCATCGGGAGAGGTTATACATAAAGCAGGAATCTGGCTATGGTCAGGAAAAGCTGCCTCATACATTTCCTTATCACGACCAGCACGGCCTACCTCCTGAAGATAATCTTCCAAGACTGCAGGTGGGTTGTAATGCACTACATAATGGACATTAGGAATGTCCATTCCCATACCAAAGGCTTTAGTCGCGCAAAGTATGTTTATGCGCTCGTCTTCTGGTATATGATCTTCTTCTGCGTTTTTGAACTGGCGATAAATATCATTTCTTTGGGTTGAATCCAGACCTGCATGAAAAAAGTTGATATGGTCTGCGCAAGAAGCCAATAAAGAGCCCTCAGGCGCAGCCTTACACAATACGTTCAGTTCTTCTGCTGTGTCTTCACACTCGTTATGCGTGCGACAGAAGACAAGCATACAGCTCTTTGAAAAATCGATTTTGTTCTTTTCGATGTAGTCCTTGATAGCACTCACGCGTGCAACAAGGTCATGTCCTTGTTCTTTCTTGTTCTTTCCTTTTGTCACAGCAAAAGAAATACTAATGTGCTTTCTTATAGGATTATACTCTTCTGATTTTTGTCCAAGTCTTATGACCTCAGGGAAATAAGACTTAAAGTCTTGTTCAACTTGCGTGGTCACGGTAGCAGAGAACATGGCAACCATTATATCAAATGAATTCTTGCCTTTTTTCATATCCACACACCATTGAACAGCATTCCTATAGTCGGGACGGAAATCCTGTCCCCACTGAGAAATACAGTGTGCTTCGTCAAAGACTACATATTCGAGACCACCGTCCATTTGGAGTCTCTGATAAAGAACATCCATAAACGAGCGCACACGGAATCTTTCTGGAGTGATATACAGCAAAGCTATCTCTCCAGATTGAATCCTACGGTAAATTTGTTGCGTTTCAGCTTGCATACGGTCACCGCTAAGGTAATCTACGTTGCAGACGAACCCTTTCGCATGCAGTTCCTCCACCTGATCTTGTATGAGAGCTCGCAAAGGACTTACCACAAGCGTCAATCTGTTTGAAGTCATGGCACGAGCTAATGCAGGGCCTTGGAACAGGATTGATTTACCACCTCCTGTAGGAATGGAGATTATGCTATCTCCCTTCCTCTCAAGTATATGTTCAACAATAGGCTCCTGGCCATCTCTCCATGCTTTATATCCCCAGCTGCCAAGTATTATTTTCTTAAGATATTCTGTGTCAAGTTCTTCCTCGGTGTTGTTTGCATCCTTGAAGAATGTTTCTGCATTACCTAGAGACTCACGATAGATATCTTCGTTATCCCATAGTGTGAACACTGAAGCCTTGGCATGACATGTTTCTTCCAGGCCTGAATAATCTTCAAAATATGGGTCTATAATATAAAAGTTTGTGTCCTTATGATTGGCCATTACCAATGAGCAATAATGCTCAAAGATAGGCCATGCTGCCAATATGCATTGTTTGGCTGTTGTCCGTTTGATTTTTTCGTCTTCATCGCTCTCTGAACCATCCTCATAGTCTCCTTCGAATGGCAGCTTGTCCCACATGATGAGATAGCGGTCAATATCCATATTATCCCATACATAGCAGAACGCTTTATCTGAGCGATAATTGCCAATGCCTGTCAGGAACTGTTCTTTTGTAATAACAACCAGGCTATTGCTGTGGGTACCAATCCATTCTAGTTTACGGAAACCACTACCTGTAGTTGGCACATAGTATCCACAACTACGCGCATATTCCTCTACACTGACAAGTTCTTTATCGTTGTTAATTATATAGATTAGAGGTTGCTGTGGATTCTGTTCATGGATCTTCGACAGCAATGCCATCTGGTAATTCCAATATGCTTTTCTATTCGTAGAAGCAGGACTTACCCTAAGAGATGGAGCATCCAACGACATAGTACCTTGGCTTTTTACCATGAATAGATTGGTGTCAGCAGCATCTTGTCCCTTAAGCATCCAAGGCACCAACTCGGGAGTTACTGGGGCGAAATAAGCTAAGAACGCATTTCTGTATTTCTGATATTGGAAATTCTGATAGATAGCGAATTTGCCGTTAGACTGTCTTTCTGCCCACACATTTGCCGTTAATTCAGATTGTACTATTTCGAGTTTTGCCTTATCTGCATCTGTCAACAATGCAATATTAGTCGAAGCCATTGACATAGGAAGCTTACATTCCTTATCAATAAGCTCTCTGAAAGTCCATTCTTTCACCTCCTTGTATTTGTGGACGCGGTCTTGAAGTTCAGCTCCTATAGTATATATTCGAGCATACTTGTTCTCAAACAATGCCTTATCCGAGAATGACTCAATATCAATACAATCAATATTACTTGTCGGCTTTATAAGGTACTCAGCTAAATTATCTTCTGTAAATGTAATTTTGCTTGAACCTTCATTTTCTACACGAAGATACTGAGCCAAATTACAGAAGAGCGGTGTTGTGCATATCTCACAGAAACGTGTAAGTACGCAGTTCCACAACTTGTTGTTTAACGGATGTTTATTTATGAATTCTTTGCTGATTACCCTGAAGTCATCGCTTGTATCAGAAGGGTATTGCACCGGTATATATTGTGCAATTCTTGGCCATAGATTTTTGGGGGCAATCAGAAGCACACGTTCCGCTTCAGAACTACTTACTTTGCCCAATTTGGCAATTCCTTTAAATTTTTTCTCCAACTCAGAGTCAAGAGGACGTAATTCCTGGAAGAATTGTTTAGATATCTTTGCAGTCTTCTTGAAGTGATCTGCATACATATCCTGTTGCAGAGTAGCAAGAATCTTGTTAATCTGTGCTGGCAAGAAATCTCTTAGGCTATCACATAGTGATTTGTCTTTTGAGAGACGATATAGCTGATTCCAAAATAATTCGTTGGTGAGTTCCGTATCTTCCTTAGCATTATGCTTCGTGTGTAGAGAGTAAGCATATCGACATGGGTTAAGAAGAATCTCAATCTCCAGGGTATCCCATACAAACTGGTTGGTTGTGATTCCTTTCTTCTCTAGAATAGGCAAATCCCATTCTTTGATATTATGTCCAACTACAATGTCCTGTCTACTCAAAGCACGTCCTAATGAGCGGAGTTGCTCTTCTGAGTCATAACTGCGAGTATTATCATCCTTGAGGAAGGCAAACTCTTTAATTGTTTCTCCATCAGTTTCAAGGTCAAATACGACATAAGGTACTTCAGCCTTTTCTCTATTCCACCATTCCTCTACGAATTGTTTGTAGAGCTTTGTTTCTACAAATTCTTCTACAACTAATCTCTTTGTATATTCATCAGGAAGAATTTTAAGTAGTTGATATTGTTCCACTTCTTCGGCTGTTTTGATTGCATTTGCAATCAACTTGGCATCAAATTTCTCGAGAAAGTTTTCGTTGTCAAAATTTGCGGCTGCTACATAGTTCTTGATAAAGTCAAACATTTGTGCAGGCTTAAGTGTATTGCACCAAGCGCCAACCGCATCCCAAGATGAGATGCGATTCAATAAGTTTATGTCTATGACATCAAGGAAACAAAAAGCCTTATTTTCATCATTAAGATTATCTGCCGCTGCAAGATATTCGGCAAATTTCTTACCATATACACTACGAAGGAATAGTATGAGATCATTGCTGCTGGTTCCTAAGGAATCCAATGAATACAGGGCTGTCAGCCCTTCCAACTTTATAGTAGTTAGAAAGGTTCTTAACTCTGCTCTATGTCCATTCAGACTGTTGAGTATAAGGGTTCTGACGACATCATAGTACCCCGACAAGTCATAGCCAGAAGTCCATAGTTGTTGTACTTCTGACAATACAAGACTACTATTTGTCATCCGTGCATTTAGGATTCGTTCCTTCAGAGTGGCAGGAAGTTTCTCATCCTCAAACACCTTGCATAGCAACAATAAAAGACTGTCGCTGATTTGAGGCAGATGTTCTTCTGAATATAATTTCTGGAAGCCTTCGAAACGAATAGCATCCAATAATTTACATCCTTTTTCAGGTTCTGATTCGGCCCACAAGTTCAGGGCATATCTCAATTTGTCAAAATAGTCTGCTAAATCATATCCTGCATTCCACAGCTTGCCAATAACACCCGCATCATACGTTTCTTCTGCAAATACAGAAGATATTAATTTCTTGCAAAGATCTATAGCACTTCCTACATCATTCAATTCTATGCCACTTGTAAGTAGGTCTAATAGACAGTTTCGTGTGTCTATATCAGAATCCAGTTCGTCTATTATTGTAGCACGTCGATCAGAGCTGTTTAGTTCTATATAATCTGTTAGCGTATTGACGATAAACTGATTGCCACCATTCTTCGCAAGGATACTAATAACTTTGTTTATAACACTAATGTCATAAGTAACGTGCTTTTGGTCAAAGCCATCAATTCTAGCAAATTTACCACGGTACTCAAAGGCTTTAACAAGGGTTTGTGAATCAAGCGAAATTCGTTTAACGTCAGTTGCGATCCAACCTCTACGACCAGATTTTGGAGTAAAAATGACCCATTCGTCCTCCTTTGGATTCGAGTCGGACTTCCATTCGCATCTCGCTAGGTAAAAGCCGACAATACAGTTTGGTTCTGTTTCGTCTTTACAGATCCCATAGTTGTTTGCCAACACAAATCCAAAGTCCTTATTTGAATCAAAGAATTTTACAAAACCAATAATCGGCTCATAAGTGCTTTGAGTGGTTTTCTTTTTGTTATTAAGTGTACTTGATGGCTGAGACATCACGTCTTGAACGATTACACTCATTCGATGTTCTGACGGATTGATATCCGTGACAACACATGAGACCTTACAACCTTCATTAAGTTTGAATTCTTTACTCAATTTATACTCCGCGCTTATGCCAAATCCTACTTCTATTCGAGCAAGTCTTTTGTTTATCTTTACAACGGTTCCTTCAACTACTATACCAACAGGAAACTTGCCTGCATGCTCCACTAATGGGTCTGTTAAAAGCTGTTTTCTGCTTAACTGGATTTTATTGCTCTTGAATTCAAGGATAACAATATCAATGTCGTCACCCTCGTTGATTAGTTTTGTTGCATCATCATGAAATCCCCAATCCAATTCCTCCAATTTAATAAAGCCAATATGTCCATCAAAAAGAACATATACACCATAGTTCAACACCTTAGATGCAGTAGCTTTAAATACCTTACCTTTATTGGCTTCTGCATATTTTTGGTCTAGGAACTTTTCAAAAGTAAAAGCATTGCTCTCCTCGTATGGTGAAGAAGAGGAGATACCAGTACCATTGGATGGCTCCAGTCTACTTAGGGCAGAGGCATCAATGACATGACTGGGGTCTTTCGGAAAGAATAGCCCCTTGCGTGATGCATAAGTAAGAATATCATCGATAGAGACATTCTTTTGATCTGCGTATTGTTGTAGCGTCATTGTAGACATATGTGCTTTATTCTATTTGTATTTTGGTTTATCTTCGGCAGACATCTGCAGTTCTTCTTCTGGCAGGGCATATTGCTTGCTGTGGTCTTGAAGATATATGTAGTTAAGAGTGTAAAGAGAAAATCAAGTGTTTTTTCCCTCTGCTCCTTACCTTTCAATTGGCACTCCCACACTGTAATGCAGTGCCATCCCATCTTTGCCAGTTGCAGTTGCTCATCGATATCTCGTTCGTGAATTCAACAAGCAAGTGCAAATTTACTTAATTTGTTCGTAAAAGCACTCATGTGGTGTTTTAAATTCTAATTTCTTTCTTGGTCTCACGTTAATTTTCTTTGAATACCTTGTGATTTGTTGATGGCTGACATGTTCAAATGTTTCTGTTTTTGACATGTATTGTCTAATCAGTCCGTTAGCATTTTCTATAGCCCACTTCTGCCATGAAGCGTATGGATCGGTAAAATAGATGGTAACACCAAGACTTTTGCCTATCATTTCATGGCAAGCGAATTCTGTTCCGTTGTCAGTTGTAATAGACTTGACATGCTCTTTGAATGGAGACAGCAAATGTATTACGGTGCGTGCCAGCTCTTTTGCATTTTTCCACTTTTTGAGTTTTCTCATACACAGCATACTTGTACTGCGCCCTATCAGTGTCACTATGCCCCCATGATCTCCTCTTCCAACAATCGTGTCCATCTCGAAGTTCCCAAAGCGTTTTCCGTCAACTTCAGTAGGTCTCTCACTGATACTTGTTCTATTGGGTATGGATATGCGTCTGCTACCAACAGGCCTGGCGCGATGCTTCAGTTTGTGACGACAGTGTTTAGTACGCTTGGCATGAGCATTGTCTAACGGGTGAAAGTCCCGAGTAAGCCCTAATAGTGGGAATCGCATAGTCAAAGGCAAGGGTGTCCACCGCGAGATGAAATCTGAAGGAGGCCGGCGACAAACATCTGGCCTAACGGATAGAAACTTCATATAAGGTATGTGCCCGTGGATAAGATTGCTAAACAAATCAAAATCCAATAGCTATTCGGAACGATTGGTGTAAATGAAGTAGGTATAAGATGGAAAGACAATGCCCTTATCCGAGGAGGTCTCGCGGACACAAGGTGAAGATATTTTCGATGTATCTTAGCGGTATAAAGCTTGCCGTGAGAAGTCAGCAGAGGTCATGGTACCCAAGTCACGCGTGGCTATAGAGAAGGACCGAATCGTGCAATGCAATAGTAAATGACTGCTACCCTGAGAGAATTATTAACCAGATGTCCATTATGGAGCTCCTTAGCGGACGATAGGACGGAATCCGACAATATCTAAGAGCGATGAAAATCAATGGGATAGCTGAAAACAACTTGCCACATACCGTGAGGTGAGAAAGCACGAAACCGCCGTATGCCGAACGGCACGTACGGTGGTGTGGGAGGTCGGTAAACGTAAATTAGGAGATAAATGCCTATGAAGCGTTTACCTCCTACCCGATTTTTTAAGCATTGCTTGTTGATTTTCCACTCATGGGGGCTGCTCGCCCCCCCCCCCAAACCCCTCGGTGTTTTCTGGTATAGATTATTAAGCTACACTTACACTTGGAATTGCAGTTCTATGTTGAACTTGCGCTTATCACTTATAATTCTCCTCTAACAGCCTTTCCAAATCTGACTCCTTATAAAGTATCTTCCCTGCAAATTGCGTGTAGGGAATAATCCTCCTATCCCGATAGTCCTGCAAAGTTCGGGGACTGATATACAGCCGCTCACACACCTCCTTGCCTGTAAGGTAATGCTCACCACCAAAAAGTGGTTTATGTGTCTGAGCCACATCCCTAATTCGTCTGTTCACTCTTTCAAGAGCAGAGAACACCACCTGCATGTCGTCAGCCTCCATATTCAAATCTCTTACGGTTTCCATAGCTCTCTTGTCTTATTTCTCGTTCTTTTATTTGTCCACTTTTGTTTTCTTGGTTTTGATTTGGAGCAACCTCTCTACGTCCTCACGCTTGTAATAGCACTTATGCCCGATTTGAGCAAAGGGCAACACACCCGTATCACGGTAGTGCTGCAAGGTACGCTTACTGATATTAAGCAGCCTGCACACATCACCGTTGTGCAGCCAATCGGTGTGCCTGCTCTGTTCTCCGAATGCCTTGTGGCAGGTCTCGGCAAGGCTGAGTATCTCATTCCTTAGTCTTTCCCAATTTGAATCCGTAATGATAAAATATCCCATTTCCTTATTATTGTTTTGTTTGTAATTTCTTTTTATTTTGCGCTTCACCGCACGTTTCTGCCTGCAAAAGTAGGATGTGTTTTCCATACCTCAAAGCAACAGGGAAGAGCAGGGAAATACAGGGAAAAACAAGGAAAGGACAAAAGGATTGTCGCTCTCTTTCTTTGCCTCCATACTCCATTTTATCATATCCGTTTTATCTGACGCAATGCTATTCAGATTGGAGCAAATAAACACATTCCTTTCTTGCATCATTTCTATACTTGTCCTCTTGTTTGGGGCTTAAATCTATGCTTTCCGACAGTTTCCTACCTGAAATCCGTGAGAAATTCATAGCCAATGTACGCAACATTATGCAAGCACTCCCTGAATGCTTGGAAATTTCCTGTTCTCTTCATAACTTCACTCTTGGAAACCAAACCAAGCATATAATGAAAAAGAATGCAGATAAAGGTAAATCGGAGGGAGGAAACAATATGCCCAAGCAAAGGAAGAATTCCTCAAAAAACGGTGAGATAGAAACCTATCTGTCCTCTCGCTATGAGTTCAGATACAACACGGTATTGGGAAGAACCGAGTATCGTGGCAAAAACGATGCTCTGTTCTCAAAAGTGGGTCGCTATGAAATCAACACGCTCCGCAGGGAGATAGACAACGACATCGGGATTATCACATCTTCTGATAATCTCTATTCCATCATCGAGAGCAGTTTTTCGCCACGCATCAATCCCATACAGGAGTATTTCAAAAGGTTGCCATCAACGTATATAGGTAGTATTAACCGTGATTGTGGAAATGATGTTTCCCCTTCACTGAAAGCCATTCACGACTTGGCAAGTTGCGTTGCCGTGCGCAACTCCGACAAATGGCTACCGTACCTCACCAAATGGCTCGTGGCAGTGGTTGCCAATGCTATGGACGACCGTGAGTGCTGTAACCACACCTGCCTCGTACTGACAGGCGAGCAGGGAAAGTTCAAAACCACGTTCTTGGATTTGCTCTGTCCGCCGGCACTACGCGGTTACAGCTATACGGGCAAGATATATCCGCAGGAGAAGGACACGCTTACCTATATCGGACAAAATCTCATCGTGAACATCGACGACCAGCTCAAAGCACTCAACAAGCGTGACGAGAATGAACTGAAGAACCTCATCACTTGCCCGATGGTCAAGTACCGCATGCCCTATGACAAATATGTCGAGGAACATCCCCACTTGGCAAGTTTCGTGGCATCAGTGAACGGCAACGACTTTCTGACAGACCCGACAGGCAGCAGACGGTTTCTGCCCTTTGAAGTGTTGTCCATAGACATCAACAAGGCAAAGGCTATCTCTATGGATACCGTCTATACCGAAGCCAAAGCCCTGTTAAAATCAGGTTTCCGCTATTGGTTTGACGATGATGAGATAGCCGAGCTATATAGGGAGAGTGAAGACTTTCAAGTACAGACTGCAGAGATGGAGCTTTTGTTGCGTTGTTTTGAAAAGCCAACGGAGGATGAAAGTTATTCGTTAATGACCACTACGGAGATACTCACCTATTTGGGTATTTATACTCACCAACCACTTGTTGCCAAGTGTATGGGTGAAGCCTTGAAGAAAGCAGGATACATAAAGGTGGGCAAACGAAGAAACGGTAGTAGCCCCATCTATGTCTACAAGATTAGGAAAATCTTGCCATGCCCGCTCTTTCAAACTTGTAGTAGCCAAATGTAGTAGAATGTGTAGTATTGCCTTATACTACAAAGTAATACTGATTATCAATTACTTATCACAAAATAGTATGTAGTAAGAAGAAAGATGAAAAAGTTTGGAGGGGGAAAACTTTGGAAAAGGTAAAACCCCAAAAACAGACAAACATAAATAATTATCATTCAACCCATTAATGTATCAAAACAATGAAAGAAGAAGATTTATCACGTATCAAGCGATACCCCATCGTGGAGTATCTCGAAAGGAAAGGCGTCAAGCCTGTACGTAGGACACCTTCCTATGCGCTGTACCGCTCACCACTCAGAGAGGAAACGCATCCGAGTTTTAAGGTGGACACACAGAAGAACCTCTGGATAGACTATGCCGAAGGACGGGGCGGAAGCATAATCGACCTCTGTATGCGCTTGGAGGGCTGCACGCTATCGGAAGCCATCCGTCGTTTGGGACAGAACGCTTCCGATAATGGCACATATAGTTCTCTTAATGACTTCGTGCCAAATAATTCCCAGCCTGTGATGGCTGCAAATGGAGCAAGGAGACTGATAGAAATATCAGACACCCTGCCGCCACATTTGCAGGAGTACCTTACAAAAGTACGCTGCATTGATTTGGAGAGGGCTATGCTTTTCCTCAAATGTATCAGCTATGAGGTAAGGGGCAGGCACCACCAAGCCATTGGCTTTGCCAATCTCTCTGGCGGCTATGAGCTTCGGGGCGACAAGACGTTCAAGGGAACGATAGCCCCGAAGGGCATTACTCCGATATTCACGGATAGAGCGGAGCCTGTATATATCTTTGAAGGCTTCATGGACTTCCTCTCCTTCCTTTCAATGAAAGAAGAGATTACCAACCGCTGCCTTGTGATGAACTCCGTGAGCAACGTGGCAAGGACTATCCGCTATTTGAATGACCGACACCTCACCCATATCCGTGCCTTCCTTGACAATGACGAAGCAGGACGGAGGGCTGTTCAAGATTTCATAAAGGCAGGCTTCCATGTTGAGGACATGAACATACATTACAAAGACTTCAAGGATCTCAACGATTTTCATGTCAGCCGTGTCCGTGAGCAGCAGAAACGGAAAGCGCAGGAACAGACACACATATCAATTACAGGACAAAACAAGAAATCAAAACAAGTCAAACTTAAAATGAAATAGAAATGGAAAAGGAAACTATGATGAGCGACAAAGACCTTTCGTGGTTCTTGGGTGTGGAAGATGAAACAGAGAACGAATCTACTTCACAAGAAGCGACTGCGGTTCCTGAAAGAGAAAGACCAACAAACAAGCAGGACACAGAGAATACCATGCACTCCGAGCCTGCACGGAATGCTGAGAACGTAACCATTCAGAAACGCATCAGTGCCAAGATGAGAAAGAAAACACTCGAAGCCTACAAGCAAACCTATCTTGTGCCAACTAAGTTAAACAATCGCAAGGCGGTCTATCTGAGCAGGGAAACACAGGAACGTGCCGACTTTATTGTGCGTAGATTAGGCGACAGGGGCAGCAACCTTTCAAGTTTCGTGGAGAACATCGTGCGTCAGCATCTGGAGGAATATGGTGAAGACATAGAGAAATGGAGAAGACTGTAAGCCGTAAGAAAAGGTAGACGGTTTTCTGGAAAAAGGTCTACCCTTTCTTCAAAATAGGTCTACCTTTTTTGCTAAAAGGGTCTACCTTTTCTTTTTCGGCTTAGTTCTCTATGAGAATGCCACGAATGCAGTTAGTCATAGAATGCACGGCATTCGTTTTTAAGCTATAAAACGTTTTAAGCGTAAATAATTAGTTCGGTAGCATTGCAAGACGTCAGTTTGTACCCACAAACTGCTCTTGCTCCCCTCGTCTATCTATCGGGGAGATAAGACCGTAATCACTCCGTTCTCATCGGTCAGTATTCAGGAATTAAGCAACAACAAATCATCTACAATGATAAACTTTCAAAGAAACTTATATGAACAGGTGTAATAAAAAGACAGCCCGATGGCAGCAACAGAATAAGGAAGAGCAGAAGATGAACAAGACAGAGTTCATCAAGGTAAGATGCACCTTAGAGGAAAAGCAGCGTATCAAGTCAAAGGCGGAAAGTGCGGGACGTAAGTTCTCCGACTACTGCCGTGAAATTCTCCTTAACGGAGAAGTGGTTGCCGTCCCCAAGATGACCGACAACGAGAGGGAAGCCATTGCCATCCTTCAGCATACAGGAAGGTTCTATGGGCAGATTTCCAATCTCATTAAGGTCAAGGACGAAAGGTGGGTACTCATCACAAAAAATCTATCGTTATGTGCCAAAGAAGCATTTAAGCGATTTTACGACCCACATTTTCGTGTGGACGATGAGATATATAAGGTCTTAAATATGAGAAGAGATGATAGGAAAATGTAAGGCGATAGCACACGGAAGTACGGCTTTGGACTATATTTTCAGAGAGGGCAAAATCGGTAGTCGGCTTGCCTTCCATAATCTTTGCAGTAGGGAGCCAAAGACTATCTATGAGGAAATGAAGATGGTCAGCGATTACAACACACGGTGCAAGAATAAGTTCCTCCGTATCGAAATAGGCATCGCACCGAAGGACGAGAAAAGATTGCCTGTATCCGAGCTTATGGGGATAGCCCATCTGTTTACCAAGCGGATGGGACTTGACAACCACCAATGGGTGGCAGTAACGCACAAAGATACCGACAATATGCACATCCATATCATTGCCAACCGCATCAGTCTGTATGGAGAGGTATATGACACCACTTTTGTGAGCAACAGGGCAGCGAGAGTAGCAGAGGAAATAAGCAGGGAGAAAGGCTTGACCATTGCAAAAGAGGTCAAGGCAGAAAGGAAACACCAAAAGACAAAGGCTAATCCCACGAGAGAGCAAACAAAACAGCAGGTACAGCAAATCTGCTATGCCTTGCTTGACAAATACAAAGGTACAGGCATCACGGGGTATTCCATGTTCCTTTACGAGTTGAACAAGAATAGCATCACCATTGAACGCTTGAAGAACAAACAAGGCAAGGTATATGGCTTGAAGTTCTCATACGGAGAACATACATTCAAGGCATCCGAAATCGGCAGAGAATTCGGTTACCATTCTTTGCAAAAGAACTTTGAACAGGATAATAACATCGAATCTAAGAAATCACATCTAACTATACAGGAGCCAACAGAAAAGAAAGAACAACCTAATGTAGATTATCAACTTGTACCCAAAAGCCGTTCCTCAATCTCACGAGACAATGACACCCCACAAGTGCAGAACTCCATAGGTGCAGTGGCAGACACTATTGTTAGCGCAGCCGATGAAGTTGTGGAAGGGTTAGGCGATTTGATTACACCAACTACGCAAGGCGATGACTATGCCGAAGCTTCGTGGCAGCGCAAACTCAGGAACCAAGCCAACAGAAAGAAGAAGCGCAGACGAGGATTATAGTCCCTATCAAAAATCGCATTAGAAAAGTGCAGAAAGAAGAATATCTCATTAAAAACGCTTGTTATTCGGTAACAAAGTGTTATCTTTGCAACAGAATGACAAGCGTTCTTTGTTAGGCAGAAAACAGCGGAGCCAAGTAGCTCGCTCGTTTCCAAATCGTTACCAGTTTAGTTGTATCAACAAGGTAACTTGTTCATTTTCAATAAATTGTATTTTAGGAATTAACTTACGCTGTTATTGTGTCCCTTTTAGTCTGCCGGTTGGGCCCTTCCCGACTCGTTTTCGGGCTCATAAGCGTGTCAACAATATTCAAACGGCTGATTGCCAGCTGTTTGGAAGTGTCGCCAAAACGCTCGTATTTTCGTCCAACCGCCCGTTTGCCGCGAATATCACAAAACGGAAGCCCGAAAATGGATAAATACTTTGACAATCAGCCTGTCCGAGACACGGCTTTTCCTAACACATTCGCCATCTCCCTGTCCGCTGCATACGCCCCCAAAGAAGTCTCTCCCATTAAATGTCGGCTGACCCCCGATTGTGCCTTTTATCACCCACTAATTTTTTTCACCCTTTTCCTTTTAACTGCCGCCCAAATCCTGTTCTAAAGAAAAAAGGGGGCCAAAACGGTCCCCCTCTCTGATGGATGAGAATTGCTATTAGTGGTCTTGAGTTAATAATTAGGCTTCTTGTTGAATTTCGTAGATGCAAAGCTACAAATATTTTTGCATCCTGGCAATACTTACTTATAGGTATTCGGTGAGGCTGGAGAATGGTCGGTATCTCACAAAGTGTAGGTCGGCCACCGGTCACACGCTCACCCTTGTCCCGATAAAAGTCTGTGGCAGACAAGCAGAAGGCCCGGTTGCACGGTTTGAGCGACCGGGCCTGTCTTCTTCCTGTAACTCTCTCATGATGTCCGGGGGACTTTCGCCTCACCCGTCGCGAACTGCTACTTCTGGTAGAGGTAGCGCTTGATGCTCTTCTTGGGTGTCTTTTCAAACTCCTCCTCGTGTATGCGGATGGCCGTGAGCTTGCTGTAGCCGGGCAGCATGGAGTTGAGCTCTTCGCGGTTTTGCTCCATGATGTTGGTCATATCCTCCTCCGAGAAGCCCATCGAGCGGGCCTCGTCGTAGTCGGGGTGCACGAGCCCCACGAGTTTCTCACCCTCCTGTATCACCACACTCTCGTTGACCAGCGCGAGCGAGTTGAGCTTGTCCTCAATCTCTTCGGGGTAGATGTTCTGCCCGCTGGCTCCGAGGAGCATGTTCTTCGAACGGCCTTTGATGTAGACATTGCCGTCGCCGTCCATCGTGCCGAGGTCGCCCGTGTGGTACCAGCCGTCCTTGTCGATGGTGGCCGCCGTGGCTTCGGGGTTTTTGTAGTAGCCCAGCATCACGTTGATGCCCTTGGCCAATATCTCGCCCGGCACGTTCTCGGGGTCGTGAGAGTCTATGCGCACCTGCATGTGGAGGGCGGCCCGGCCGCACGAGCCGGGAGCAAACGTGGCATGGTCGGCATAGCAGATGATGGGGGCACACTCCGTGGCGCCGTAGCCCACGGTGTAGCGGAAGCCTATCATCTTCAGGAACGACTCCACCTCCTGATTGAAGGCGGCGCCGCCAATGATCACTTCGTAGAAGTTGCCGCCGAAGGCTGCCGTCACCTGTTCGCAGATTTTCTCCTTCACCTTCTTGCTGATCATGGGCATGTTGAGCAACAGCCGTATCTTGTTGTTCTGCACTTTGGGGAACACCTTCTTCCGAATGATCTTTTCGATGATGAGCGGCACAGCAATGACCACCGCCGGCTTGATCGTGGCGAAGGCTTCGGCGATGATGGCAGGACTGGGAATGCGTGTGAGATAGAAGATGTGGCAACCTGTGATAAACTCAAAGATGAATTCAAAAGCCATGCCATACATGTGGGCCATGGGCAGTATGCTGATGATGCTGTCGCCCGGCTTGATATGCGCTCCGAGCACGTTGTGGGCAAAGTCGGCATTGCCCCAAAGTGCGCGATAGGGTATCATCACACCCTTCGAAAAGCCCGTGGTGCCGCTGGTGTAGTTGATCATGGCCAGCTCGTCGGGCTCCCGCTCCATGTAGTAGGCCACATGCTCTTTACGGAAAAACTTGGGATATTTCTTGCCGAACATCTCGTTGAGATGCTCGCGGGCGTAGGTGAGTTTGTCGGTGCGCGACACGACAAGCGAGTAGTCGGGTATGTAGATGATGCCCTCCAGCCCCGGCATCTTGGTGGCATCGATTTCCGTGGCCACCACGTCGCCCACGAAGAGCAGTCTGGCATCGGAGTGGTTGACGATGTTATGCACCTGTTCGGGCATGAACTCGTGCAGGATGGGCACGGCGATGGCCCCGTAGGTAAGCGTGGCCAGAAAAGCCACGGCCCAATTAGCACTGTTGCGTCCGCAAAGTGCAATCTTGTCGCCTTTCACCACACCGCTGCTCTCAAACATGATGTGGAGTTTTTCAATCTTCCGGGCCACGTCATGGTATTGCAGCGTGGCTCCCTTGTAGTCAGTCAGCGCATCAAGGTGCCAATGGTCGATGATGCTCTTCTGGATCAGTGCGTTGAAACTGGGAATGTGTTCCATCGTGATAAACAGCTAATTTTGATTCTCGTAATTCAGTCTTTGTTTGTGTCAAGCGGGAATGTCAGGCCCTGACTCCCTCCTGATAGAGATAGCGTTTGATGCTTTTCTTGGGTGTTTTCTCGAACTCCTCTTCGTGAAGCACAATGTGAGAGATCCGGCAATAGACCGGGAGCTGGTTGTTCAGTTCCGCGAGATTCTGCGCCATGATACTCTCCAAGTCTTCGGTCGAGAAGCCGAGTGAGCCGGCCTCTTCCAAGTCGGGGTGTACGAGACCCACGAGCTTGTCGTCTTTCTGTATGATGATGCTCTCGCTGACCATAGCCATCGAGTTGAGCCTGTTTTCTATTTCTTCGGGATAGATGTTCTGTCCGTTGGCCCCGAGGAGCATGTTCTTGATGCGGCCGTTGATGAACACGTGGCCGTCGGCACTCATGGTGCCCAAGTCGCCCGTGTGGAACCAACCCTTGTCGTCTATCACGGCCCGTGTGGCCTCCTCGTTCTTGTAGTAGCCCTGCATCACGTTCAGGCCGCGGGTGATGATTTCACCGGGGATGTTCTGCGGGTCGGGACTCATGATTTTCACCTCCATGTGCTTCACGGTCTTGCCGCAACTGCCCGGCACGAAGTCTTTCCAGTCGCTGTAGGTAATCATCGGAGCCGTCTCGGTGGTGCCGTAGCCCATGGTGATCGGGAAACCGATGTTCACGAAAAACTCTTCCACTTCCTTGTTAAGGCCGGCCCCCCCCACCATAATCTCGTAGAGGTTGCCGCCAAACACTTCTCTCACCATGCCGCATATCCGCTCTTTCACTTTTTTGTTGATGAGGGGCATGTTGAGCAGCAGCTTCATGCGGTTGCTCTGCACCACGGGGAAGATGTTCTTGCGCACAATTTTTTCCACCACCAGCGGCACTGAGATGACCACCGCCGGATGCAGTTCGGCAAAGGCTTCGGCGATGAAGCTCGGACTGGGCAGGCGGGTGAGGAAGAAAATGTGGTTGCCGTAGCAGAACTCGATGATAAACTCCACCATCATGCCATACATGTGGGCCATGGGCAGGATGCTCAGCACGTTGCTTCCCCGCTTGATGTTGCCCTCGATGAGCGACTCGGTCATGGCATCGAGGTTGCTCCACAAGGTGCGGTAGGGGAGCATCACGCCCTTCGAAAAGCCCGTGGTGCCGCTGGTGTAGTTGATGAGCGCGAGGTCTTCGGCCTCGTCGTGATAATAGCTCACATGCTCGCGGTGGAAGTATTTGGGATATTTCTGTCCGAAGAGTTCGTTGAGATGTTCGCGGGCATAGGCAAGTTTTTCGCTGTGCGAGGCGACCAGCGAGAAGTCGGGAATGTAGATCACGCCTTCGAGCATCGGCATCTGTCCGGCATCGAGTTCGGTGGCTGCCACGTCGCCCACGAAGAGGAGTTTTGCCTCGGAGTGGTTCACGATGTTATACACCTGATCGGGTTTGAACTCATGCTGTATGGGCACGGCCACGGCCCCGTAGGTGAGTGTGGCCAGGAAAGCCACGGCCCAATTGGAACAGTTGCGCCCACAGAGGGCCACCTTGTCGCCACGTTGCAGTTCGCTGTTTTCAAACAGGATGTGGAGTTTCTCTATCTTGCGCGCCACGTCATGAAACTGCAACGTTGCACCTTTATAGTCGGTGAGTGCGTCTCTTTCCCAGTTATCTTTAATGCTCTGTTCAACAAACGAGTTGAAACTTGGTATTTTGTCCATTGCACAAATTCAAAATTTCTGTGCAAAGATACGACCTATTCTGCACATATCCAAAAATTATGTGCATATTTTTAAGACACTCGCGCAAATAGATGAGTTTTCTGCCGTTGTCGGATAGGATAGTTAACGTATCGGACACACTTGTTCCAAAAAGGAACAGAGGGGCTCAAGTCGGGTGGGATGATGGAGACAGTGCAACAGAGTCGACATAAAGAAAAGAGAGGTGGGAGCGTCGGAGTTTTTGGGTGCTCGCATAGGTGACACCTTCCACTTTTCCCTTCACCCCATTTTCACTTTCTTTCGTTTCCCACTGAATTCCGTGAAGTCGATGCGGATGATTTCCACGCGGTGAAAACTCTTGTGGGCATATTGGTCGCCCAAGTCTTTATAGTCGGCGGAGAGTTTGTCGATGAGCAGGTGGAGGGCGTGCATTTTCTCTTCGTCCGACAATCCCGTGTGGGCTGTACCGAAAAGCAGCACACTCTCATACTCGGTAGTGAAATGGCCCGGCAACAGGTTTACCCGTCCCACGATGCAGAGCGACACCTTCGGGTGGAGTGCCAGTGCGCGCAGTTTCCGGCCCTCGGGGGCGCAGTGTATGTATGCGCTATCATGGCCGTCCCACACGAAGTTGACCGGCACGCCGTATCCCCCTCCGTCTTCGTCGACCATGCTCAGCACTCCGTATTCACTCGTGGCGAGCAATTCCAGTGCCCGCTCTTCGTCCATCAGTCTGTCTTGACGGCGAACCGTCTCGTTGATATAGTTCATGTGGTTTAGGTGTTAGGTGATAGGTGTTGGGTGTTAAATGAATTGATGGGGCTGAAGGGATTGAGGGACTGGCGGGCATTCGTCCCCTTGTTCAGACTCCCACCGCCCTAACTTAGGGGGCTTGTTCCCGCGAGACGCTCACTCTATCCATATTTCCGAGTCCGTGTCCCGCGAGGCACTCCCCTCCTTTGGAGGGGCCGGGGGAGGCTTCAACTGCCCCTTCTCGTCAAACATGCCATACGTGGTGCGCAACACGGTGAACTCCGTGCGGCGGTTCAGTTGGTTGCATACCTCCTGTTTCTCGGCATCCAAATGGTGGATAAAATCTTCCGTGAGCACATCGCCTTCCTTCAGCCACGGATATTTGGCCGCCACCTTGCGGCGTATGGTCTTGGGCCGCTCCTTGCCATAGCCCACGGGCGTGAGCCGGTCGCGGGCGATGCCATGCCCCACGAGATAGGCCACCACCGCCTCGGCGCGCCGCTGCGAGAGCCGCTTGTTATACTCCATGCTTCCCTTGTAGTCGCAATGGGCACTCAGTTCGATGGTCACATTGGGATTCTCGTTGAGCAGTTTTACCAGTTCGTCGAGTGCTTTCGTACTCTCGGGCGTGAGATTGGCCTTGTCAAACTCATAGAAGATATTATCTATCAACACCGGCGCCGTGATCGAGGCCAGCGGAAATTGCAGCACATGCTCTTTGCTCTCGTCCGTGGGCTTCACGCCCAGTTCTTCGCGGTGGTTGAGAAAGCCCTTACACGAGGCCATGAACAGATAGTCCACGCCCGGCTTCACCACCTCCTCAAACGAACCGTCGCCTTTCACGCCCACCTTTCTGTTGGTGCCGTCGCTGCCCACGATATAGACCTGTGCCGCAGGCAGTTCGTAGCCTTCCATCTCGTAGACCCACCCTTTTACCGTCTGCACGATTTCGGGATTGTCAAACGAGTAGATGTGGTCGAAGCCCCGTCCGTCTCTGCGGTTGGAGGAGAAAAAGCCGCGGTTGTGCGGCCCTTCAAACGTCATGCCGAAATCGTCACCCTCGGAATTGAGCGGATAGCCCGGGTGGGATAGCCGGTAGCGACGAGTCTGCGGGTCTGCTGAAGCGATAAAGATGTCCAGTCCGCCCATGCCCGGATGTCCGTCCGACGAGAAGTAGAGGTCGCCGTTGGGGCGGAAGGTGGGAAACTCCTCGTTGCCCGGTGTGTTCACCGGTTCGCCCAGATTCTCCACGCCTCCCAGTCCTGCCGCCGTGATGCGCACGCGCCAGATGTCCAGTCCGCCCATGCCGCCCGGCATGTCGCTCGTGAAGTAGAGCCACTGCCCGTCGGGCGAGATGGCCGGATGGGCAAAACTTGAGAGTGTGTCGCGGGTGATTTCGAGCGGCGCAGCCTTGCCCCATGCCGCGTCCGCGCGCGGTGACACCACGATCTGTGCATATCGCGGAGCCGAAGGCGAGGTGATGCAGCGGGTGAGATACATGTCGCGGCCGTCGATGCTGAAGCAGCAGGCCCCTTCGTCGTAGTCGGTGTTCAGCCCCGAGACTATCGGTTCGGGCTTCATCCACCGTCCCTTGTCATCTTTCCGCGCCACGAAGATGTCACCCGCCTTAGTGCCCGTGATGCCACTCAAGTCGTCGCCACGCGCCTCATTGCGGGTGGAGGTGAAGTAGAGTTGTTCGTACTCGTCGCCGAAGAGCATGGGCGAGTAGTCTGCCCTCCGCGAATTGAAGGCATCGGCCCGTTTCACGGTGTAGCGGCTGCCCTCCTTCTTCCATTGCGGAGCCATGCGCGCAGAACGTAAAGCGTTGCGTGCAAGCACATTATCAGGCATCGAATCTACCAATACTTCCAGCTCCCGTCCCGCCTGTTTGTAGTCACCGTTTTTCAGCAGTAACCGCGCGTAGGCCAACCGGTCGTCGAGCGAAGCCTGTCCGTAGCGTATGGCGTTGCGGTAGGCAGCGACGGCCTTGGGCGTGGAGTTGATTTTGCCATAGCAGTAGGCCATCTTCAAGGCCCGCTTCCCCCGGTTCTCGCGCTCCTTGGGCGGTGTCTTGGAATAGGCCTGCTTAAACTGTGCGGCGGCATCATAGTATTCGCCCAAGGCGAGGTGTTGCTCGCCTTTCTTCAAGTTGCGCTCGATGCCGCATGAGGTGAAAAGAGAGATGAGAAGGAGGGGGATAATCAGCCTCACCCCCGCCCCCTCTCCGGGGGGAGAGGGGAGTGATGTGCCTATAGACATTGTTTATATTTATATTCAAATTTATAATGATAAAACGGAGCTTCGGGCGGGATATTGTGTGGAGGGCGCGGGAGTTTCAAGCAAGGATAAATATTTGCCTGAAAACTTGCACATTCAAATACTTTGTATTATTTTTGCCTACAGACAAATACATCTATTATGGAACGGACAGTACCAAGAGAGGCCGCATCATTCAGGTTGAAGGCGGATTTGCTCGCAACGCTCAGGGAGCGTGCCAAGGCAAGCAACAGGAGTTTGAACAACTTCGTGGAGAGTGTTCTCCTCGATGCGATATATAATGAGCCCAATGAAGAGACCCTTGCGGCGATGGAGGAAATTCATTCCGGCAAGCAACTTGAGAAGTTCACGAGCGTAAATGCGCTGATGGATGCGCTGAAGAAATAATGAAGCAATTACGGTTTACAAGCAGGTTTAAAAAAGATTTCAAGAGGTTTGAGAAAGATCCTTTGCGAGTAGCAGCCTTTGAACGGATAGCCCAAATGCTTATAGACGAGTCCCCTATTCCCGCCCAATATAGGCCACATCTTTGAAAGGCCGGTATAAAGGGTATATGGAATGTCATATTGAGAGCGACTTTCTCCTCATCTGGTTTGACCCGAATACGGACATAATAGATCTTGTCAGAATGGGAAGTCATTCCGAATTGTTCAAGAAATAAATTCATTTAAGGCATGTTCTAAAAATTCCTCATAAAAAGAGCATTAGCTCTAAAAACATTCTACTCTTTGTATCTTTTTGTTTTTATTCGGCATCTTTTCCTTTCTCTTTCAATCACATAGTCCGCTATGCTCTTTCAAAAAGAAGAAAAAAACTACTCGACAAAAAGGCAAAAATCCTACAAAGGTAATTTTTAGAACCTGCTTTAAAACGACCATTCCCCCCACTTCAATCAATCGCCCGAATATCATCGGAATGGTGCGGAGCCGTTGCACGTGTCGTGCATGGCTATTGCCCGCCTTGTGCAAAGCCTATGCGCGGATGGTGCAAAGGCTTTGAACAAAACTGAAGGGGCTTTGGATGAAATCAAAAGGCAGGGTAATGACTGTCACGGATGGGCTGAGGGCGGTTATGGATGGCCTCAATAAAAAACACGGACAGGCTCAAGCGGCATAAAAGCAAGCGGAAGAAACGGGAGAAACGCCATCAAAAACTTGTTGGTGAATGAAAATTCCCAACAAGCTGTGTGTCATTACTTTATTTCTCATGTCCGCTCCACACGTTTATAGGCACATCACTCCGCTCTCCCCTCGGAGAGGGATCGGGGGTGAGGCTACCCTCCCACCCATTCAGTGCCTCGACAACTGCCATCACCTCCTCGCTGCTCATGGTCTGGTTGCAGGGGATGCTGAGTTCCGTCCGGTGTATCTCCTCAGTCACGGGATAGCTCCGGTCGTTCCACTCCCGATAGCACTCCTGCTTGTGCGGAGGGATGGGGTAGTGGATCATGGTGCCGATGCCCTGCGCCTGCAACCACTGTTGCAGCCGGTCGCGGTGGTGGCAGAAGACGGGGAAAATGTGATACACGTTGTCGGCCCGGTGGTCTTCCGGCAGACGGATATGCCCGTTGCAGATGTGCTCCTCGTAGTATTTCGCTATCGTTTTGCGCCGGCTGTTCTCCTCGTCCAGATAGTTGAGTTTGACGGAAAGCACAGCCGCTTGCAGTTCGTCCATGCGGCTGTTCACCCCCTTGTAGGGGAACACATATTTCCGACTGCTGCCATAGTTGGCCAAGGCATGGACGGCGGCGGCCAATTCCCCGTCGGCTGTGGTCACGGCTCCGGCGTCGCCCAGTGCCCCAAGGTTCTTGCCCGGGTAGAAACTGTGGGCTGCGGCATCGCCGAGTGCCCCTGTGTGCCGCCCCCGATGAGTGCATCCGTGGGCCTGTGCGTTGTCTTCTATCAACTTCAAACAGTGGCGTTTACAAAGTTCCCCTATAGTTTCGGTATAGGCGCAACGCCCGTAGAGATGCACCAGCAGCACGGCCTTGGTGCGCTCCGTGATGCTGTCGGCTATCAGCCGGTCGTCTATTTGCAATGTCCGGATGTCGGGTTCCACCAGCACGGGCTTCAGTCCGCACTCCGTGATGGACAGGATGCTGGCGATGTAGGTGTTGGCCGGAACGATGATTTCGTCGCCCTCGTGCAGGAAGCCCGACTCCTTATAGGCCCGGAAAATGAGTGAGAGAGCGTCGAGGCCGTTGCCGCAGGCGATGCAATGGGGCGTGCCGATGTAGCGCGCGTAGGCCGTCTCGAAGGCTTCCACGCGCCCTCCTTGCAGATAGCGGCCGCTCTCCACGGTAGCCGCCACGGCCTCCTGAATCTCGCGGAGGTGGCAGGCAGTGACTTTTTTCAGTGACAGATATTCTATCATTGTGTTTTCTCCTTGGTTTTCAGGGGTTCCACTCATACCAGTCGTAGCACACGCCGCGACCGCCGAACCCCTCTTTTTGGAAGATGAGGTTGCGGTTGAGATAGTGCCCACAGTCTTCGGTGGACTTGCCGAAATCGAAGTAACGATGGCCGACGGCGGCCTCCTCGATGAGTCGGGAGAAGAGCAGGTCGAGCGCGTGCAGCCTTTTTCCCTCGGGCGAGGCGGAGATGTATTGCACGTGGACGGTTTCCCCACACAAGAACAGTAACGCACCGGCCAGCACATTGTCCTCTTGGAAGGCCATGTAGAGGCGGATGCGGTCGGGGAAGCGGGCTTTCAGAAGCCGTAGTTCCGGTGCCGAATGGACGGGGCTGACATTGTATTTGTGGTGCAGATTGTCGTTGAGAATGTTCCAAAAGGTGTCGATGTCGTCGCCTTCGGCAATGGTGATGCCGTGCTGTTCCATGGCCTTGCGGGCCCCCGTGCGGCGCAGGGTGGAGAGGCGCAGGCGGTTGTCGAGGCGCACGACCGATGCGATGTCGCGGGCCGCGAGCCGGGCATGGCACACGTTGGCGAGGGCATAGAGGTCTTCCTCGGCCTGGAGGCGGTGGTAAATCCACGGGATGGCCTTGTAAACCACACGCCCGATGCCCCATTCCCGCAACCTGCCGTTGAGGAGCGCGAAGAGGTCGCACACGCCGCCGGCGGTGGCTTTCTCGTCGGTGAGCAGTCCGCCGTAGGTGAGTCCGCCGTGGGAGCAGAGGGTGCCGTCGGCCATGCGGTTGGCCGGAAAGAGGGCATAGAGGCGGTTTTTGTGATACACCATGAGCGAGAAGTCCTCAAAGCGGTCGGCATGGTAGTCCATGTAGCGGCGGTCGAGGAGGAACGTGCCCTGCCGTGAGCGGGCCGTGAAATCGTTCCACGCAGCCTCATCGGCAGGGGTGTATCGCTTTATTTCAAACATTTCAGATATTCCGTGTAGTCGTCGTATTCGCGTATGTAGTCTTCCTCCTCAAACCCTTCGGAAGCGAGCACCAGACATACGGCTCCCGAGGAGAAGTCGTCGAGTGTGCGCCAAATGCCCGTCCCCACATACAGACCTTGGTAGGGGTGGTTCAAATGGAAAGTCCTGCGCTCGCGACCGTCGTCCAGCGTGACATCGAACGAACCGCTCACGGCTACGATAAACTCCTCGCAGCAGCGGTGGGCATGGCCGCCCCGGCTTTCGCCCGAGGGCACGTCGTAGGTCCAGTAGACGCGCTTCACCTCGAAGGGCACATCTTTCAGCCCCTCGGCCACGGTGAGATTGCCCCGCGGGTCGACGATCTTGGGCAGGTCGATGATATATCCTTTAGAACTTTGCATACGGGTCTGTTCCCAAGACAGTTTTGGCCAACCGCTTCGTTTTGTCGCGCAAAGCGTCCATGTCGGCCCCGAGGTCGTCGTAGCAGAGGGCTACGCCCATGCGCCGACCCACGTGGGCCTCGGGCTTGCCGAAGATGCGCAGCCGCGTGCGGTCTTCCCGGAGAGCCTCTTCGAGATGGTAGTCGAGCGGGCCTGCCGACTCCACCGGCGAGAGGATGACAGCCGAGCAGCCGCAATGCTCCAGTCGGATGGCCGGGATGGGCAGGCCGAGGAAGGCGCGCAGATGGAGCTCAAACTCGCTCAGATTGGTGGTGTGGGCGAGCGTCACCATGCCCGTGTCGTGCGGGCGCGGACTCAGTTCGGAGAAGATGACTTCCCCCTGCCGGGAGAGAAAAAACTCCACGCCCCACAGCCCGCAGCCCGTGAGGGCCTCCGTCACCTTGCGGGCCATGTCTTCGGCGGCCTTCAGCGCCTCGTCGGGGAGGCGGAAGGGTTGCCAGCTCTCGCGGTAGTCGCCGCCTTTTTGTATGTGGCCGATGGGCGGACAGAAGAGGGTGGGGCCCTGCTTTTGGGTCACGGTGAGCAGGGTAAACTCGCTATCGAAGTCGATGAATTCCTCGATGATGACCTCTTTCACATCGCCCCGGCTGCCCTCCATCGCATCGCGGAAAGCCTGTTCCAGTTCGCCGTCGCTATGCACGTAGCTTTGTCCGTGGCCCGACGAGCTCATCAGCGGCTTCACCACGCAGGGGAAACCTATCTCGTCGGCCGCCTTGCGGAACTCGTCGAAGGTCTTGGCGTAGAAGTACTTGGCCGTGCGCAACCCCAGTTCCTTGGCGGCGAGGTCGCGGATGGCCCGCCGGTTCATCGTGTAGTTGACCGCCCGGGCACTCGGCACCACCTGTATGCCGGCCTTCTCGAAGTCGAACAGCCGCTCGGTGCGTATGGCTTCAATCTCGGGCACGATGATGTCGGGCCGATGCTTGCGCACCACAGCCTCAAGCGCATCGCCGTCGAGCATGGAGAAAACCTCCCGTTCGTCGGCCACCTGCATGGCCGGTGCGTTGTCGTAGCGGTCGCAGGCCACCACATAGAGGCCCTTGCGCTTAGCCGCAATCACGAGTTCCTTGCCCAGTTCGCCCGAGCCCAATAAGAGAATTTTTTTCATTGTAGTGGTTGGTTGTTAGGAGATGTGGTTAGGAGTTAAAGGGAGTTAAGGAGTTTAAGGGAGTTAAGACAACAGCTCTTCACTGACTTTTTTATCATTTTAGAAGTTAAGCCGTCAGCCTCTTGGCTATAAGGCATACGTCTTAACTCCCTTAAACTCCTTAACTCCCTTTAACTCCTCAAACATCATCATATCTCCCCATGCTTGCTGTCGGCATACATCATGTCGTAGTATTTCTGATAGTCGCCCGATGTCACCTCCTTGATCCACTGCTGGTTGTCGAGGTTCCACTTGATGGTCTTCACGATGCCGTCGGCAAACTTGGTCTCGGGATACCAGCCCAGTTCGTCCTTGATCTTCGTCGGGTTGATGGCATAACGTTGGTCGTGGCCCAAGCGGTCGGCCACGTGGGTGATGAGGCTGTCGTTGATCCAGTCAATGCGTATGTCGCCGTGGTCGTCGAGCACCTGCTTCTTGAGCACCTTGCGCAGCTCCTTGTCGCCGGCCATCATGTCGTGTATGGTCTTGATGGTGAGCTTCACGATGTCGATGTTCCTCATCTCGTTGTGTCCTCCCACGTTGTACACTTCCCCTTCGCGGCCCTCGCGCACCACCATGTCGATGGCCTTGCAGTGGTCTTCCACATAGAGCCAGTCGCGCACGTTGGTACCCTCGCCGTAGACGGGCAGCCGTTTGCCCTCAAGAATGTTGTTGATGATGAGCGGAATGAGCTTCTCGGGGAAGTGGTAGGGCCCGTAGTTGTTGGAGCATCGGGTGATGCTTACGGGCATGTGGTAGGTGTCGCGGTAGGCCATGACAAAGAGGTCGGCACTCGTTTTCGAAGCCGAATAGGGACTGTGCGGACAGAGCGGAGTCTGCTCGGTGAAGTAGCCTTCGGCCCCCAGACTGCCATACACCTCGTCGGTGGACACCTGATGGTAGCGTTTGCCGGCCTTCCATGTGGGGTATCCCTGCGCGTCCTTGCCCGTGACCCAAGCCCGTCGGGCTGCGTCGAGGAGGTTTTGCGTGCCGAGGATGTTCACGCTCAGGAAGAGTTGCGGGTCTTCGATGGAGCGGTCTACATGGCTCTCGGCGGCAAAGTTCACCACATAGTCGATGTCGTGCCCGGCAAAGAGGCGGTCGGCCAGTTCGCGGTCGCGTATGTCCCCCTTCACGAACAGGCAGCGGCGGTCGTCGATGTCGTCCTTGATGGTGCCGAGATTGCCGGCGTAGGTGAGTGCGTCGAGAACGATCACCTTGATGTCTTCGTCCCGGTATTTCTTGTAAAGCAGGTATTTGATATAGTTGGAACCGATGAAACCTGCGGCACCGGTCACTAAGTAAGTCTTCATACGGATATGTTTTTTTATTATTATTTTATTTTAGAAATAAAAGGTGGCGGCGGGAGTCGGCATCCGTTTCGCCCGTCAGGAGTCAAAGACAACGGTCTCGTTGCTTGGGTGTGTTGACGACTTTCCCCCTCCTTGCCTTGCATCCGGAAGTGCCTCTACGCGTTCCTTTTCAATATGATAACTTCACAATCGGTGAATTTATTGCCCTCGATGGTCAGTCTCACGAGACTTCTGTCCTTCTGCCAGCCCTGCAGTCCGGCTGCCCCGGGATTGATGTGGAGCAGTCCGAGTGCTTTGTCGGACATCACTTTGAGTATGTGCGAGTGCCCCGAGATGAAGAGGTTGGGCGGCGAGGCATAGATCATGTTGCGTATCGACGGGTCATACTTGCCCGGATAGCCGCCGATGTGCTTCATCAGCACATCCACATCCTCGCATTTGAAGCGCAGCGTCTCCCGGTAGCGGCTGCGCAGGTCGTATCCGTCGCAGTTGCCCCACACGGCCCTGAACCTCGGGCGCATGGCCTCGAAGCGGTCGGCCAGTTCGATGCTGCCGATGTCGCCGGCGTGCCATATCTCGTCACACTCGCCCAGATGTTCCTCGTAGCGGTCGTCCCAATAGCTGTGGGTGTCGCTGATGATGCCTATTGTCTTCATGCGTGCCTTGTGCCTATATTGTCGTTTTCGGGGTCATGCCGAAGCGCCGTCTGATGAAATCGGCCACAAACACGCCCGTCTCTTCCATCCCCAGCACCGACGAGTCGATGCACAGGTCGTAGCTCTCGCTGTGTCCCCAGCGCTTGCCCGTGTAGTAGTTGTAGAAGGCCGCGCGTTCCTCCTCCTTCTCCTTGATGAATTTCCGCGCCGCGGCCCGGTCGATGCCCTGCCGCTTGCACACGCGCTGTATGCGCCGGTCGATGTGGGCCGTGACGAAGATGTTGACCACATTCTGCCGGTCGCGCAGGATGTAGTCGGCCGCCCGCCCCACAAACACGCAGCTGCCCTCGTCGGCCGCCTTGCCGATGGCTTCGCTCTGAAACAGGAAAAGACTCTCCTGCGAGAGGTCGTTCTTATAGAAATTGTTGTCGCTCACAAACGGTATGTGGGTGTGGAACAGCGAGCGGAGGAATCCCCGCTGCTCGTCGTGCTGCTCGAAAAACTTCTCCGAGAAGCCGCTCTCCTTGGCCGCGAGGTTGAGTATTTCCTTGTCGTAGAACCGGCAGCCGAACTCCTCGGCCAGCTGTCGGGCGATGATATGCCCGCCGCTGCCTATCTGTCTTCCGATGTTAATGATGATGTTCTTCTTGTCTTCCATAGGTCAACGCTTTATGTTGTTTCTTGAATTTGCGCATATACACCGCCATCACCCACGCCGCCAGCAGCGCCGAGAGGAAGTCGCTCACGGGCATGGCATACCACACGCCGTCGATGCCGAACACCTCGGGCAGCACGGCGAGCAGCGGCAGCAACAGCAGCAACTGGCGCGAGAGACTGAGCAGGATGCTGATCTTCACCTTGCCGATGCTCTGGAAGAAGTTGGTCACCACCATCTGGTAGCCGATGATGGGGAACACCAGCATGAGAATGCGTATGGCCTTGATGGCCAGCCGGATGAGTGTGGCGTCGGTGGTGAAGAGGCGGGCGCAGTAGTAGGGCAGCAGCATAGCGATGAGCCAGCCGGCGGTCATAATCACCGTAGCAAAGACGATGCCGAGCTTCAGCACCCCCATCGTGCGGTCGAGCTTCTGTGCCCCGTAGTTGTAGCCCACGATGGGTTGCATGCCTTGGTTGATGCCCATGACGAGCATCACGAACATGAACCCCATGCGGTTGGAAATGCCGTAGGCACCCACGTCCAAGTCGCCCCCGAAGTGTACCAGCTGCTGGTTGATGAATATCACCACCACGCAGGCACACACGTTCATGGCAAACGGCGAGATGCCTATGCCGATGATGTTTTTCACCAGTTCGGCCCTCAGCCCGTAGATGCCGCGCTTCAGGTGCAGCAGCTGCCGCTTGTCGCTGAACAGCCACATCTGCCACGCCAGCGCCATCATCTGTGCCAGAATGGTGGCATAGGCCGCCCCGCGGATGCCCCATCCGAAGACCATGATGAAGAGATAGTCGAGCAGGGTGTTCATCACCACCGTGAAGATGGTGGCATACATCGCCTGTCGCGGTTTGCTCGCTGCCCTCAGCACGGCGTTCATGCCGAAGTAGGTGTGCGAAAACACGTTGCCCGCCAGAATGATTTCCATGTAGTCGCGGGCGTAGGGCAACGTGGCGTCACTCGCCCCGAAAAACCGCAGGATGGGGCTCAGAAAGAGCAGCGTGAGCAGCGTGAAGCCGATGCCGATTATCAGGTTCAGCGTCAAGGTGTTGCCAAGGATGTTTTCGGCCGTCTGATAGTCTTTCTGTCCGAGCTTCACGGAGATGAAGGTCGAGGCCCCCACGCCCACTGCAGCGCCGAACGCACTGGCCAGATTCATGAACGGGAACGTGATGGCCAGTCCCGAGATGGCCAGCGGACCCACCCCCTGACCGATGAAAATGCTGTCTACGATGTTATAGAGCGAGGCTGCCGTCATGGCCACAATGGCCGGCGTGGCATACTGCACGAGCAGCTTGCCCACAGGTTTGGTGCCCAGTTCGAGAGTCGCTTTTTTGTTGTCCATAGTGCAAAGGTAAGAAAAAATCTTGATACATAGTTTTATTTAAAATTGAAAAATTCAAAGATTCAAAAATACGAAGATTTAATTAAGGACAAGAAGTCGGGAAATCGAAGATTGGAAAAATCCAAAGATTCAGGAATTTAAAGATTTAAAAGAACGGAAAATCAAAAGATGAATCTGCCGTTTGCTTTCCGTCTTTCTTCCCCCTTCCGCCGTCCCGGGAATGTCAAACTATTTGTCCGTTTTCGCGCCTTGTGCTTGCGATGTTTTCCGGCGATGCTTCCGCGGCTGCGCACACGCGCATTTCAGCGAAGTTTCCAACCCTCTGACATTCAACGGATTGACTTTTCTTGACATTACCGGAAGGCTTGATGAGATTGTCAAACGGGCCGAACGGGTGGCTGAAAGAGACCCTTTGAACGGGTCTCTCCGGCTCTTTGGCACTGTCGCTCGGCCTGTTTGGGCGCGTGAGTGTGGCCCTTTGATATGGGCGGTTGGTCTTTATGGGCCGGCGGCAGTGGTTTCCCGGTCTTTTCCGGTCGCTACCTCGTGCTGGTTGAAGCGTTTCAGATGAAAGCTTTTTGTCAAAAAAAAGTAGCGTTTGGCGATTTGAAACACAGTGTGAGCCGGCCCGCGGGCAGCGTGAAAGCGGGCGGTCGTGGAGTGGTGGGGCATAAAAACGAAACAGCCTCGGAATCACTTCCAAGGCTGTATCTATCTATTCTGATACTTTTATTTGCAGAAAGATGAGCGACTCTTTCGCTCTTTTGTTATCCTCAATCTTTTGTTACCTTAACTAAAACCTATCGTCTGAAACAAATCTTTAAACCTAATAACTAAAAACCTAAATGTACTTATTACTAACCTAAACAATCTTATTATAACCTCAAATCTGTCCTATTGATGATGCAAAGTTACGCTTTGTGTACGAACACACCAAACTTTTCCTGCAAAATCTGCCTCTTTTTAAGCTATTTTTGATATAGATCATCTCCCTTAAACGAATTTTTACTGCACAGCATGTGGAAGTGACACTTTTTACAGATTGCCGGAGCTGCCGTGCCCCCGCCACCCTCGCGGTTTCCGGCACGCAGAAGCGCAGCGTAGGGGGAGAGCGCGAGAAAAGAATTATTTTCGTTAATCTGCCGATTTTCTGCTGATGTTACAGCGAATTGTCGTATCTTTGCAGGAAGTGAAAAGAACAGACATGAAAAGAGATATAATCGGGAAAATCATCGTGGCGGTGGGCCTGTTGCTCTGGACGACAGCACTTCCGGCACGGCAGGCCGACGGTGCCGGAAAGATTTCCTATCCCGGAGGGCGGTGCCGGCTCTATCGTGTCAACCTTGCCGACAAGCAGGGCTGCCCGTTCTCGCTGGCAAGGCCGGAGGAGTTTCTCTCGCCGCGCGCGGTGGAACGGCGCAGGCGGCAGCGGCTGGTGGTCGACTCGACCGACCTTCCTGTGTCGCCCGTCTATGTGCAGGCTGTGAGGGAACGGGGGCTCGATGTGGTGGGCCGGAGCAAGTGGAACAACACACTGCTCGTGCGCGTGGCGTCGGAGAAGCAGTTGGCCCGGCTCAAGGAGCTGCCTTTCGTGGTGCGGATGACCAAGGTGTTCACCGCCCCCGACTCGGTGGACAAGCGCGTGCGCTCGTCGTTTCACAAGGAGTTTAACAAGTGGGACAGTTCCACAGCCGACGAATACGGCAGCACCCGCGAGCAGATAGACAACCTCAACGGCCGCCGGCTGCACACCGCCGGTTTCCGAGGCGAGGGCAAGATGATAGCCGTGCTCGACGGGGGCTTCATGAACACCGATCGCATACCCGCCCTGCACGAGGTGAAGATAGCCGGGTGTGCCGACTTTGTGGTGCCCCGGTCGGGCAACATGTTTCAAGAGATGGAGCACGGCACGATGGTGCTCTCGGTGCTGGCGGCCCGGGTTCCACATTATTATATAGGTACGGCTCCGGAGGCCACCTACGTGCTCGTGCGTTGCGAGGACGAGCAGACGGAGAGTCTGGCCGAAGAAGACTACTGGGCCGCAGCCGTGGAATATGCCGACTCGCTGGGCGCGGATGTCATCAACAGTTCGCTGGGCTACCACGGATTCGACGACCGTTCCACCGACCACACCTATGCCCAGCTCGACGGCGAACAGTCGTTCATCTCACACACGGCCTCGATGCTTGCCGGCAAGGGCATCGTGCTGGTCAACAGCGCGGGCAACGACGGCATGGGCACGTGGAAGAAAATCAACTGCCCGGCCGATGCCCGGGACATCCTGACCGTCGGTTCCATCAGTCCCAACGGGGTGAATGCCCCCTTCAGTGCCGTAGGGCCCACGGCCGACGGGCGCGTGAAACCCGACGTGATGGCCTTTGGCAGTCCCACCTCTGTCATCACCGGGCGCGGTTCCATCATCAACGACATCGGCACGTCGTTCTCCGCCCCGCTCATAGCCGGCATGGTGGCCTGTCTGTGGCAGGCTTTGTCCGACAAGACGGCCCTGGAGATAGAAGACCTCGTGCGCCGTTCGGCCCACAACTATGCCCACCCCGACAACGTGTACGGCTACGGGCTGCCCGACTTCTGGAGTGCTTACGTGAACGGACGGGGGGAGAAAACGAAAAAATGAGTGCCATGAAGAAACCTCTGTCGCTATACGAACTGAACGCGCTGGTCAGGGAGACCATCGAGGTGGACATGCCGGACAGCTACTGGGTGCAGGCCGAACTGTCGGATGTGCGCGAAAGCTACGGCCACTGCTACATGGAACTCATACAGAAAGACGAGGCCTCGCGCACCCCGATAGCCCGGGCACGGGCCAACTGCTGGCGCAACCGCTGGATGCTCATACGCCCGGCATTCGAGCGGCTCACGGGCCAAGGGCTGCGCTCGGGCATGAAAGTGATGTTGCAGGTGCACGCGCAGTTTCACGAAAACTTCGGCTTCTCATGGATAGTCGACGACATCGACGCCACCTACACGATGGGCGACATGGCCCGCCGCCGCCAGGAAATTATCGCCCGGCTGAGGGCCGAAGGCGTGTTCGACCTGCAAAAGGAACTCCGGCTCCCGCTCTTCACGCAGCGCGTGGCCGTGGTGTCGAGCGCGTCGGCTGCCGGCTATGGCGATTTCGCCGACCAGTTGGCCGCCAACGACTACGGCTTCCGTTTCCACACTGAACTTTTCGCCGCCACCATGCAGGGCGAGCAGGTGGAGCAGAGCGTCATCGCTGCGCTCGATGCCATCAACGCACGGGCCGGAGAGTTTGACGTGGTGGTCATCATCCGTGGCGGCGGGGCCACCAGCGACCTTTCCGGTTTCGACACCTTGGCACTGGCCGAGAATGTGGCCAACTTCCCCCTGCCCGTGATCACGGGCATCGGACACGAGCGCGACGAGAGCGTGCTCGACATGGTGGCCCACACGCGGGTGAAGACTCCCACGGCCGCGGCAGCCTTTCTGGTGGCGCGGTTGGCCGATGTGGAGGCCCGCATCGATGGTGCCGGGGAGCGCATGGTGCGCGTGGTGCGCCTCCGGATGGAGCGGGAGCGTATGCGGATAGACAAGCTGGCATCGGCCATTCCCCTGCAATTCTCGCTCGTCAGGAGCCGCGGAGAGGCCCGGCTCAATGTCTTGCAAAGCCGGTTGGTGCAGTTGGTGGACAGCCGGTTGGAGCGTGCCGCCCACCGGCTGCAGCTCGTCGGGCGCGACCTTCAGCCACTCTTGGAGCGCCGTTTGCAGGCCGAGACCCACCGGCTGGCCCTGCTCGGGCAGCGCGTGGAGGCCCTCAATCCCGACCGCCTGCTCCGCCGGGGCTACAGCATCACGCTGCACGAGGGCAGGGTGGTGCGCGACCCGCGGCAACTCTCGGCGGGCGACATGATCGAGACGCGGCTGGAGAAGGGCATTTTGAAATCGAGAATAGAATCTTAGCATATATGGAAAAGAATGTGAAATATGAGGAGGCCGTGCGTCGGCTGGAGGAAATCGTGGCCAAGATGGAAAACGACGAGTATGACATTGACGAACTGGCAGCCAACCTCAAGACTGCCCAGCAGCTCATCAAGCTCTGCCGCGACAAACTCACCAAGACCGATGCCGAAATCAAGAAACTCTTGCCGTGAGGGGAGAGGGGCCCGCGGACTCCTCGCGAATAATCGCGCAAGAAGAGCAAAAAAGTGCGGAAAATGTTGCAAAAATGCTTTAAAATACTTACTTTTGCAAGCATATTCGATTAAAATATTTTGATTATGAAGAATTTAGACTGGGCTAATCTGTCGTTCGGATACATGCCGACCGACTACAATGTGCGCTGCTACTATCGCGACGGCAAGTGGGGTGAAGTGGAAGTTTGCTCCGATGAGTATCTCAAACTGCATATCGCCGCCACGAGTTTGCACTACGGACAGGAAGCCTTCGAGGGACTGAAGGCCTATCGCTGCGCCGACGGCAAAGTGCGCGTGTTCCGCGTCGAAGACAATGCGGCACGCCTGCAGAGCACCTGCCGAGGCATCCTGATGCCCGAAGTGCCCACAGACCTGTTTGTGGAGATGGTGAAGAAGGTGGTGCGCCTCAATCAGGAGTGGATTCCGCCCTACGAGAGCGGTGCCACGCTCTATGTGCGTCCGCTGCTCATCGGCACCAGTGCGCAGGTGGGCGTACACCCGGCCACGGAATATCTCTTTATGATTTTCGTCACCCCCGTAGGCCCTTACTTCAAGGGAGGGTTCTCCAGCAACCCCTACGTCATCATACGCGACTTCGACCGCTCGGCGCCGCTCGGCACGGGCATGTACAAGGTGGGCGGCAACTATGCGGCCAGCCTGCGCGCCAATGACATTGCCCACCGGAAGGGATATGCCTGCGAGTTCTACCTCGACGCGAAGGAAAAGAAATACATGGACGAGTGCGGGGCAGCCAACTTCTTCGGTATCAAGAACAACACCTACGTCACTCCGAAGTCGACCTCCATCCTCCCGTCCATCACCAACAAGAGTCTCATGCAGTTGGCCGAGGACTTGGGCATGAAGGTGGAGCGCCGGCAGATTCCCGAGGAGGAACTGTCCACATTCGAGGAAGCCGGAGCCTGCGGCACAGCGGCTGTCATCAGCCCCATCTCCTACATCGACGACCTCGACACGGGAGCACACTACGACTTCGGGGCAGAGCCCGGTCCGATGTCGCGCAAGCTCTATGACACGCTCCGCGGCATCCAATACGGCACTGTGGAAGACAAGCACGGTTGGACCACCGTCGTCATCGAATAAACCGCCCATGCCGTTGTCCCATCGCCAAGATGAGGCAACGGCATCTTGTTTTGATTCATTTATTTTCAAACTTTATAATCATTAAAACTATGGATTCAATTTCCGCTTACAAAAATCGCGCCTTGGCCTCATTGGACAAGGGCTGGAGCACACCCGTCATCTGCACCTTGATTTATTATATCATCACTTTTGTCGTGGCCGGCGTCATGGGCAACAAAGACTCGTCCGTGGTGCGGCAGACTGTCGGTTTCCTGTTCTATTTGGGCCTCATTCCCCTCGGTTGGTCATTGCAAGTGCTCTTCCTTGAGTATGTCCGCGAAGGCCGCACGCAGGTGAACTCGCTCTTCCTCGGATTCAAGAAGCCGTGGCTGCCCAAGAGCTTCCTTATTCCGTTTCTCGTGGGTGTCTACACCGTACTTTGGACACTGCTGCTCATCATTCCCGGTATCATCAAGGCCTACTCCTACGCCATGGCCCCTTACGTATTCAAGGACAATCCCGAGATAAGTTGCGACGATGCCATCAAGGAGAGTATGCGCCTCATGGACGGCCACAAGCAGCAACTCTTCCTGCTCGACCTGAGCTTCATCGGTTGGGTTATTCTTGCCTCTCTCACCCTCGGCATCGGCTTCCTCTGGCTTGTTCCCTATTGGCAGACCACCCGTGTACACTTCTATGAGGACCTGAAGAAGGAGATACCGGCAGCCTGACGGTACTTCCTGCTGTGTAATAACGGATGGGTGACGATGCCCATCTGGAAAGATAGTGATGCCCCCTTGACGGATTCGTACCGTCAAGGGAGTATTATCGTCTATGGAGAAACACAACAAAAGGGGCTAAAAGTTGCGTATTTCACACTTAACTCGTACCTTTGCAACAAAAGAAACAGAACGATGGGCAAAGGAAAATTAGCTAAGTTTGCAGAGATGGAGACATTCAAGAATGTCTTTCAATATCCTTTTTCGGTGATTGACAACGTGCCGTTTGAGATGAAAGGCCGTTGGCGCGAAGATTATTTCCACAACGACAATCCCATTGTGCTCGAACTGGGATGCGGCAAGGGGGAATATGCCGTGGAGTTGGCACGCCTCTATCCCGACAAGAATTTTATCGGGGTGGACATCAAGGGAGCCCGTATGTGGACGGGGGCCAAGCAGGCCCTGGAGGCCGGTCTGGGAAATGTGGCCTTCCTGCGCACCAACATCGAGATCATCGACCGCTTCTTCGCTCCCGGCGAAGTGCAGGAGATATGGCTCACCTTCTCCGACCCGCAGATGAAAAACCCGCGCAAGCGTCTCACATCCACCTATTTTATGAACCGTTACCGCCGTTTTCTGACAGACGGAGGATTAGTTCATCTCAAGACCGACTCCAACTTCCTGTTCACCTACACCACTTACATGGCCGACGAGAACAGCCTGCCTGTGGCTTTCCGCACCGAAGACCTCTACCATGAGGAAGGCCTCGACGAGGAGACGCGCCGCCTGCTCGCCATCCAGACCTACTACGAGTCGATGTGGATAGAGCGCGGTCTCAACATCCGCTACATGCGCTTCGCCTTGCCTCATGCAGGCGAGCTGCATGAGCCTGATGTCGAAATTCCGCTCGACGAGTACCGCTCCTACCACCGCTCCAAGCGTACACCGAAAGAGACGGGGAAGTGAAAGAGAAGCGAAGCCGGGGGCGAAGCTTTTATTTAGTAAATATTAACGCCTGCGTGTAACATTTGTTACCGCAGGCGTTTTCGGTTTTGTCTAATTTTGCCGTCGAATTATACAAACAACAAGAATTACGACGAACATGGAGAATCAAATGTTTTGTTTTCAGTGTCAAGAAACAGCCAAGGGAACGGGTTGCACCGTTCGCGGCGTGTGTGGTAAACTGCCCGAGACCTCTCGTTGGCAAGATTTGTTGCTAAGCGTGGTGCGCGGCGTGGGTACGATAGGCCATGCGCTCAGCGAAGCCGGTGTGGCTTACGATAAAGTGCCGGTGGGCGACATGATTGTGGATGCCCTCTTCACCACCATCACCAATGCCAACTTCGATGACAGTGCCATCCTCGAAAAGGTGGATCGTGCCATTACCATCAAGAAGCAGCTGCTGCTCATTGCCAAGGACAAGGGTGTGAGTCTGCCCGACTATCAGGAGGTGAAGTGGGGAGGCGAGAAGGCCGACTACCGGGCCGAGGGCGACCGCGAGGGCATTTTGCGCAACGAAGATGCCGACCTGCGCTCGCTCAAGGAGCTCACCGTGCTCGGCCTGAAGGGTATGGCCGCCTACTATGAGCACGCCTCCCATCTCAACCAGCGCAACGAGGCCATCATCGACTTCATGATGAAGGCCCTCGGCATCATCAGCGACCCATCGGCCGACATGGACACACTGCTCGCCACGGTTCTTGAAACAGGCAAGTTTGGCGTGGATGCCATGGCCCTGCTCGACAAGGCCAACACCACAGCCTACGGCAATCCCGAACTCACACGGGTGAACATCGGCGTGGGCAAGAATCCCGGCATCCTCATCTCCGGCCACGACCTGCGCGACATCGAACAACTGCTCCAACAGACCGAGGACACCGGCATCGACGTATACACCCACAGCGAAATGCTGCCGGCGCACTACTATCCGCAGTTGAAGAAATACAAGCACCTCGTGGGCAACTACGGCAACGCGTGGTGGAAGCAGAAGGAGGAGTTTGCCAGCTTCAATGGCCCCATCGTGTTCACCACCAACTGCATCGTGCCCCCGTCTCCATCGGCCAATTATAAGGACCGTGTGTTCACCACCAATGCCTCCGGCTATCCCGGTTGGAAGCACCTCAAGGCCGATGCCAACGGGCGGGTGGACTTCTCCGAGGTGATAGAGCTGGCCAAGACCTGCGAGGCTCCCACCGAGATTGAGCAGGGAGAGATAGTGGGCGGTTTCGCCCATGCGCAAGTGTTCGCTCTGGCCGATCAGGTGGTGGAGGCCGTGAAGGGCGGTGCCATCAAGAAGTTTGTCGTGATGAGCGGTTGCGACGGGCGCATGAAAGACCGCAACTACTACACCGACTTTGCCAAGGCTCTGCCCAAAGACACGGTGATTCTCACCAGCGGTTGTGCCAAATACAAATACAACAAGCTCAATTTGGGCGACATCAACGGCATCCCCCGCGTGCTCGACGCCGGCCAGTGCAACGACTCCTACAGTTGGGCAGTGGTGGCCCTGAAGTTGAAAGAGATTTTCGGTGCGGCCGACATCAACGACCTGCCCATCTTCTTCAATATCGCTTGGTATGAGCAGAAGGCCGTCATCGTGCTTCTCGCCTTGCTCCACCTCGGGGTGAAGAACATCCACATCGGTCCCACGCTCCCCGCATTTGTGTCGGAAGGCGTGCTGAAAGTGCTCGTTGAGAACTTCGGACTGGGCACCAATGCCACCGTAGAGGAAGACATCAAGAACTATGTGCTCGCCTAATAGGCCGGCTGTCGGAAATTCAGATTAGTCAATCGTTTCCAAATCTTTATAAGAACAGGATTAGATTCCGGGGTGCGCCAAGTTGTTGGCGCACCCTTTTTGCATTATAGACGAGGGCGGAGATAGTCCGGTGTTTTCATCATCGGCTTGTATTCCTGCGAAAAGAAATAGCTTCACAGAAAAATTCGCATCATTCGGGGCATTCGCCGAAAGAAATGATAAATGTCGGCGAATGCTCCGAATGATGCGAATTGCAGGAGCCTTTTACCTTTTTAATTCTTGAATCTTTGAATCTTTTAATTTTTGAATTTTTCAAAGTTCCATCACCGCCGTGTAAAGCCCCGGGAAAGCTGCGGCAATGTTGTGCGGCTCCTGCTTGAAGATGCCGAAGAGGGCACTGCCGCTGCCACTCATCTGCGCATAGACCGCCCCAAGGTCGTAGAGCCGTCGCTTGATGTCGGCCAGCATGGGGTGCATGGCGAAGATGGGCTTCTCGAAATCGTTGGTGAGTTCATCCCGCCACGTGGCGATGGGCTGCCGGCAGATGTCGCGGCAACATTTGGCCGGTTGTGTCGGCGTAATGCGGCTGTAGGCCTCGGCCGTGCTCACGGCGATGTCGGGCTTCACCACTGCCAGCCTGTAGCCCCCGAGATTGCCCTTGTGGCCGTCAACCGGAGCAAGGATTTCGCCGATGCCCGTGGCGTAGGAGGGCATGGCTGTGATGAAAAACGGGCAGTCGGCCCCCAGACGGGCGGCGTATCGCTCCATCTCGGCGATGCCGATGTTGAGCCGGAAACGCTCGTCAAGCAACCTGATCATATAGGCACCGTCGCTCGAACCGCCCCCTAAGCCGGCTTGCGAGGGTATGCGCTTCACGAGATGGGCATGGACACGCGGCAGCGAGAAGTCGGCAGCCAACAGATTGTAGGCCTTCACCACCAAGTTTTTTTGCTCGTCGCAGTCCACGGCGTTACCCGTCACCTTGAGATCGCAGTCCACCTCGCTGGGAAACCTTTCGTCCATGCGCCTGATTTCGAGCGCGTCGCAGAGTGGGATAGGGTAGAACACCGTTTCTATGTTGTGATAGCCGTCAGGCCGCCGGCCCACAATATTGAGGCCGAGATTGATTTTGGCATTGGGAAATGTAATCATAGTCAATGTTGTTTATTCTTGTGCAAAAATAGCAAATTATCGAGAAATAAGGTATGTCGTCTCCTCGTTTTTTTACATTTCATGACAACATTGAACCATATATAACCCAAATGGCCGGATACGCTTGGTGCAGTTGAATGTTTTGTCAGGTCAAATCCATTATCATGTTTTTCCGTATCTCACATTTTTATCGTAACTTTGTCCCGACAATTCAAACGACATGCCTGAAAATAAATCAAACAAGACGGGGCGGCGGCGTGCGCAGACCCCGATAGACAACACCTACGGACATCTGCCCCCACAGGCCCCCGACATCGAGCAACTGGTGCTCGGAGCACTCATGGTGGACAAGGATGCCTTCTCCGTGGTGGCGGAGATACTGCGCCCGGAGACGTTTTACGATCCCCGCAACCAGAAGATATACGAAGCCATCCAAGCCATGAACATGGAGGAGAGGCCGGTGGACATCATGACCGTCATCGAGGAACTCAAGCGACAGGGTACCTTCGAGAGCGTGGGCGGTGCGCCCTACGTGCTCGACATCAGCCAGCATGTGGCCTCATCGGCCCATGTGGAATATCATGCGCAGATATTGGCGCAGAAATTTCTCGCCCGTCAGCTCATCCATTTTGCCGGTGAGATAGAGACCAATGCCTACGACGAGACGGTGGATGTGGAGGAACTGATGCAGCACGCCGAGGGTGCGCTCTTCGAACTCTCGCAGAAGAACATGCGGCAAGACTACACGCAGATAGACCCCGTGATAGCCGAAGCGGAGCGAATACTTATGGCTGCGACCAAGAACAAAGGGGGACTGACCGGTGTGCCGAGCGGATTCACCGGGCTGGACGACATCACGAGCGGGTGGCAGGCTTCCGACCTTGTGATCATTGCCGGCCGACCGGCCATGGGTAAGACCTCGTTTGCGCTGAGCATCGCCAAAAACATCGCCGTGGACTATCGCGAACCCATCGCCTTCTTCTCGCTCGAAATGAACAACGTGCAGTTGGTGAACCGCTTGATTTCCAACGTGTGCGAGATTTCGGGACACAAGATACTCAGCGGTCAGCTCGAACCTCACGAGTGGGAACGCTTCGACAAAAACCTGCGCAAACTCACGGGAGCACCCATCTATGTGGACGACACGCCGGGTCTCTCGGTGTTTGAGCTGCGGACGAAGGCCCGCCGACTGGTGAGGGAAAAAGGGGTGAAAATCATCATGATAGACTATTTGCAGCTGATGAATGCCAGCGGTATGCGTTTCGGTAACCGACAGGAGGAAGTGTCCACCATCTCCCGCTCGCTCAAGGGGCTGGCCAAGGAGCTCAACATCCCTATCTTGGCATTGAGCCAGCTCAACCGAACGGTGGAAAACCGTGAGGGCATCGACGGCAAGCGGCCACAGCTGAGTGACCTCCGCGAGTCGGGAGCCATCGAGCAGGATGCCGACATGGTGCTCTTCGTTCACCGCCCCGAGTATTATCACATCTATGACGACGGCAAGGGCAACGACCTCCACGGCATGGCCCAAATCATCATAGCCAAGCACCGTAAGGGCGCCACGGGCGACGTGCTGCTCAACTTCCGCGGGGAGTTCACCCGCTTCCAGAATCCCGAAGATTCGTCCATCGCTCCCATGCCGGGCGGTGGCGGTGAAATCATCGGCAGCAAAATCAACGGCGATGATCCCTTCGGTGACCTGCCGCCTGCGCCCGATGCCGATTTTCTGAGATGATGGCTTCGGCCGCTCAGGCGGTGCTTAACGGGAGAGGCATCCGGATAGATGACTGTTAAACTATTTGTTCGTTTTCGGCCTCTGTGCTTGCGATATTTTGCAACCGACGGCCCGTTGGCGCAAATACGCGATTTTGGCGGCTTTTTCAAAACGCTGATAATCAACTACTTGAATTTTATTGATATCTATTTTGGGGCGAAAACGGGGCTGAGAGGGCCCAAACGGGCTTGCGAAATGGCCACAGTTGCACGGCGACTGTGGCCATTTTGGCTTTCAACTGTGGCTCTTTTGCAAGCTCGATGGGCCCGAATGAGGAAATCTGTGGGCTTTTCCGGCGGTTTAAGGCAGGTTTTTCGCTCTGGTTGGAGAGTTTTTACAGAGGTGCTTTTGTTGATATTATTCGTCACAGCCCGATGCTTGCAGGGACTTCCTTCAGCGTTTTTCATCGGGTATGTGAGCAACACACAGATTTGTTTCCCATCAAATATCAGCTGTCTCTTATGGCTTCCTTTCCAAAGTCGGAAGTGATCGAAATCTAAAGTTCATAAAGCAAGTCCTCTGCCGTTTTTAATTGCGTTTCTCCAGCCTTAGCATCTATCATTTCTTGCAAGGCATGGCGCAACTTTACAGCAAATTTCGTCCGGTTGCTACAAAAGTCTTTTGTACCTATTATCATCATGGCGGTTTCCTTTAATTCCATTGCAAAGATAGCCAATTTGGTCGCAAAAATGGTAGCCATTTAAGGAATATTTATCAAAAGACAGGTAAAGAATCTAATTCTAATGCGCCCATAAATTGCCTCTTTATAATGAAAAGCGGGGTGAGAAATGAAGAATTATTTAATTTTTGATTAAAAAAGCAACAATTTGTTTGCATTGTTCCGTAAAATCCATTACCTTTGCATCCGTATTTCAACGAAAAGACAAGATGAACAATATTCAGAGCATACTAAACCTTATTATTCGAATTCGACTGCATCGGGTGGCCGGAAGTGATAAGGTGTGCATATAGCTCTGAGAGACTATACATCCAAGCCTTTCTCACTTCCGTGGAAGTGTGGAAGGCTTTTTTCGTAGTTTGCGGATGGAATTGAGAGTACATATATATAATAAAGGTATAGAATCATGAGCGACAGATTATTCATTTTTGACACGACACTGCGCGACGGTGAACAAGTGCCCGGTTGCCAGTTGAACACGGTAGAGAAAATACAAGTGGCTAAGGCACTGGAGCAGTTGGGCGTGGATGTGATAGAGGCAGGCTTCCCCATTTCGAGTCCGGGCGACTTCAACTCGGTGATAGAAATATCCAAAGCCGTGACTTGGCCCACCATCTGCGCGCTGACACGTGCCGTGGAGAAAGACATCGACTGCGCGGCCGAAGCCCTCAAGTATGCCAAGCACAAGCGCATACATACCGGCATCGGGACGAGCGACTCGCACATCAAATACAAATTCAACTCCAACCGCGAGGAAATCATCGAGCGCGCCGTGGCCGCCGTGAAGTATGCCAAGAGATATGTAGAGGATGTGGAGTTCTATGCCGAGGATGCCGGGCGCACCGACAATGAATATCTCGCCCGTGTGGTGGAGGCCGTCATCAAGGCCGGAGCCACAGTAGTCAACATACCCGACACCACGGGCTACTGTCTGCCCGAGGAGTATGGGCACAAGATAAAATACCTGATGGAGCACGTGGACGGGGTACACAAGGCTGTGCTCTCCACCCACTGCCACAACGACTTGGGCATGGCCACAGCCAACACCCTGCAAGGTGTGCTCAACGGGGCGCGGCAGGTGGAGGTGACGATCAACGGCATCGGTGAGCGCGCCGGCAACACGTCGCTCGAAGAGATAGCCATGATACTCAAATGCCACAAGGGCGTGGGCATCGACACCAACATCAACACGACGAAGATTTGCCCCACATCGCGCTTGGTGTCGAGTCTGATGAACATGCCCGTGCAGCCCAACAAGGCCATCGTGGGGCGCAACGCTTTCGCCCATTCGAGCGGCATCCACCAAGACGGCGTGCTCAAAAACGTGCAGACCTATGAAATCATCGACCCCAAGGAAGTGGGACTCGACGACAACGCCATCGTACTCACCGCCCGTTCGGGCCGCGCTGCGCTGAAATACCGGTTGCATGTGAATGGTGTGGAGGTGGAAGACGAGGCCAAACTCGACGCGCTCTACAAGAAATTCCTCGTGCTGGCCGACAAGAAGAAGGAGGTGACCGACGATGACATCCTCGTGTTGGCCGGAGCCGAATCGGCCGAGGGCCACAGCGTGAAACTCGACTACCTGCAAGTGACCACGGGCAAGGGCGTGAAGAGCGTGGCCAGCGTGGGCCTCGACATCAGCGGACAGAAGTTTGAGGAGTGTTCGACGGGCAACGGCCCTGTAGACGCGGCCATCAAGGCACTCAAGCGAATAATCAGAAAGAACATGACCCTCAAGGAGTTCACCATTCAGGCCATCGACAAAGGGTCGGACGATTTGGGCAAGGTACACATGCAGGTGGAGTACGACGGACACGTGTACTACGGTTTCGGGGCCGACACCGACATCGTGACGGCTTCGGTGGAGGCCTACATCGATTGCATCAACAAGTTCAGAGATTGAAAACGCAATAAATACAAAGAAAGATTATGAACACATTATTCGACAAGATTTGGGATAAGCATGTCGTGCAGATCGTGGAGGGCGGGCCTACACAACTTTACATCGACCGCCTCTACTGCCACGAAGTGACTTCCCCGCAAGCCTTTGCCGGGATGCGCGCCCGCGGACTGCAATGCTTCCGTCCGGGGCAGATATTCTGTATGCCGGACCACAATACGCCTACCCACGACCAAGACAAACCCATTGAAGACCCTGTGTCGAAGAAGCAGGTGGACACGTTGTCGAAGAATACGGCCGACTTCGGGCTGACTCACTATGCCATGAACTCGAAAGACAATGGCATCATCCACGTGGTGGGCCCCGAGAAGGGTCTTTCCCTGCCGGGCATGACCATCGTGTGCGGCGACTCCCACACTTCCACCCACGGGGCCATGGGAGCCGTGGCTTTCGGCATCGGCACATCGGAGGTGGAGATGGTGATGGCCTCACAGTGCATCTTGCAGTCGAAGCCTAAGTCGATGCGCATCAGCATCAACGGTAAGTTGGGCAAGGGTGTGACGGCCAAAGACGTGGCCCTCTATCTGATGACCGAACTGACGACCTCCGGGGCCACGGGCTACTTTGTGGAGTATGCCGGCGACGTGGTGAAAGACATGACGATGGAAGGCCGGCTCACACTGTGCAATCTCTCCATCGAGATGGGGGCCCGGGGCGGCTTCATCGCTCCCGACGAAACCACTTTCGAGTATATCAAGGGGCGCGAATATGCTCCGCAGGGCGAGGAGTGGGACCGGGCCGTGGCCTACTGGAAGACACTCAAGAGTGGGGAGGATGCCGTGTTTGACAAGGAACTGACCTTCGATGCGGCCGACATCGAGCCCCACATCACCTACGGCACCAACCCCGGCATGGGTATGGGCATCACCGGACACATCCCCACACTCGGCGAGATAGACGATGCCGGACAGGCTTCTTTCAAGAAAAGTCTCGCCTACATGGGCTTTCAGCCGGGCGAAAAGCTCCTCGGTCGCCCGATCGACTACGTGTTTCTCGGGGCATGCACCAATGGGCGCATCGAAGATTTCCGCGCTTTCGCCTCCATCGTGAAGGGGCGGCAGAAGGCCGAAGGGGTCACGGCATGGCTCGTGCCCGGTTCGTGGCTCGTTGACAAACAGATACGCGAGGAGGGCATCGACCGCATTGTCGAGGCTGCGGGGTTCAAGATCCGACAGCCGGGATGCTCTGCCTGTCTGGCCATGAACGACGACAAGATACCTGCCGGCAAATACTCCGTGAGCACCAGCAACCGCAACTTCGAGGGCCGTCAGGGCCCCGGTTCGCGCACCATTCTGGCTTCGCCCCTTGTGGCTGCCGCTGCCGCTGTCACGGGAGTCATCACCGATCCGAGAACGTTAATGGAATAATTATGGGAGTCAAAGGGAGTTAAGGAGAAGTTCCTTGAGCGATAGCGAAAAAAAGGGAGTTAAGACAATAGCTCTATTGCCGAGGGTAGTTAAGCCTTTGGCAATCTTTTGTCTTCTTTTCCTTTTATGTTCTCCGTTCATTCAAGAGATGGATAGTTGTCTGTAACTCTTTTAATTCTTTAATAATAAAGATTCATTAGTTATGAACTATTGTCTTAACTCCCTCTAACTCCTTAACTCCTTTAACTCCTAATCAAAAACCTCAACCCAATGAAACAGAAATTTGACATCATCACCTCCGGCTGCATTCCTTTGCCGTTGGAGAACGTAGATACCGACCAGATTATCCCCGCACGCTTTCTTAAAGCCACCGACAAGGAGGGCATGGGCGACAACCTCTTCCGCGACTGGCGGTACAACGCCGACGGCACGCCCAAGAAAGACTTTGTGATGAACGACCCGAGCTATTCGGGGGTGATACTCGTGGCCGGCAAGAACTTCGGTTCGGGGTCTTCCCGCGAACATGCCGCATGGGCCATCGCCGGCGCGGGCTTCCGCGTGGTGATAAGTTCGTTCTTTGCCGACATCCACAAGAACAACGAACTCAACAATTTCGTGTTGCCCGTGGTGGTGACCGAAGACTTTCTTAAAGAACTTTTCCAAAGCATCGAGGCCGACCACAAGACGCAGGTCAAGGTGGACTTGCCCAACCAGACCGTGACCAATCTGGCCACCGGGCGCAGCGAGCAGTTTGAAATCAACGCCTACAAGAAGCATTGCCTCATGAACGGGCTCGACGATGTGGACTTCCTCGTGCAAAACCGCGACAAGGTGGAAAGCTGGGAGGCGGCCAACAAATGACGAATACAAGCGAAGAAAGGAAATGCTCAGCTATGAGTGAATATGACAAAACGGGCATGGCCGGCCGGCCGGCCATAGAAATCATGGACTCGACCCTGCGCGATGGCGAACAGACGAGCGGTGTGTCGTTTCTGCCCCATGAGAAACTCGTCATCGCCCGCAAGCTGCTGAAAGATGTCAATGTAGACCGCATCGAGGTGGCTTCGGCCCGCGTGTCGGACGGTGAGAAGAATGCCGTGTCGATGATATGCCGCTATGCCGCCAACAACGGTATGCTCGGGCGCGTCGAGGTGTTAGGCTTTGTCGACGGACACCGCTCCATCGACTGGATCAAGGAGTGTGGCGGCAGAGTCATCAACCTGCTCGCCAAGGGTTCGTTGAAGCACTGCACGCAGCAGCTGAAGAAGACTCCCGAGGAACATGCGGCTGACATCCGGAGTGAGGTGGCATACGCGCTGGAGCAGGGATTCACCGTGAATCTCTACCTCGAAGACTGGTCCAACGGCATGAAGGACTCGCCCGAATATGTCTACGGGCTCATGGATGCTTTGCAGGGGGCGGGCATCAGGCGTTTTTTGCTGCCCGACACGCTCGGCATCCTCAATCCGTTGCAGTGTGTGGAATACCTGCGCAAGATGCTCAAACGCTATCCCGGCACCCATTTCGACTTCCATGCCCACAACGACTACGATCTCTCGGTGAGCAATTCGCTGGCTGCCGTGCTCAGCGGAGCCAAAGGCCTGCACGTCACGGTGAACGGTCTGGGCGAGCGTTGCGGCAATGCGCCGCTGGCCAGTGTGCAGGTGATACTGAAAGACATGTTCCATGCCCATACCAACATCCATGAGGAGATGCTCAACGATGTGAGCCGGTTGGTGGAGGGCTACAGCGGCATTGCCGTGGCTCCCAACACGCCGGTGGTGGGCAGATACGTGTTCACGCAGGTGGCCGGGGTACATGCCGACGGCGACAACAAGGACAATCTCTACTGCAACGACCTCGTGCCCGAACGTTTCGGTCGTCATCGCGAGTATGCGCTTGGCAAAAATTCGGGCAAGGCCAACATCGTCAAAAACCTTGAAGACCTCGGATTGGAACTCACACCCGAGCAGACTAAGGCTGTGACCCGGCGCATCACGGAGTTAGGCGACAAGAAGGAGCTCGTCACGCAGGAGGACTTGCCCTATATCGTGAGCGACGTGCTGAAACACAGTGCGCCCGAAGACAAGGTGAAACTCGTGAGCTACATGGTCTCCACATCCTACGGGCTGAAGCCCATCGCCAGCCTCAAGGTGGAGATAGAGGGCCGTGAGTATGAGGCCGACTCTACGGGCGACGGCCAGTATGACGCTTTCGTGAAGGCGCTCCGCAAGATCTACCGCGACCGGTTGGGCAAAGATTTCCCGCTGCTCGACAACTATGTGGTAAGCATTCCGCCGGGCGGCCGCACCGACGCGCTCGTGCAGACGGCCATCACATGGCGCTTGGGCAACCGCATCTGGCGCACCCGCGGTCTTGATGCCGACCAGACCGAAGCGGCCATCAAGGCTACGTTCAAGATGCTCAACCAGTTTGAAAACAACGTGGGGGAGACCGAGGAGGGAGGATCTTTGGGGAGTTAAGGGAGTTAAGGAGAAGTTCCTTGAGCGATAGCGAAAAAAAGGGAGTTAAGACAATAGTCTTATTGCTGAGAACAGTTGTACTTTTCTTTCCTCCTCATTCATTCAAGCTATGGACTATTGTCTTAACTCCCTTTAACTCCTTAACTCCCCCATGATTAACTCCTTGAAATATTAACCATCAAACAACAATATATGAAATTAAACATTGCAGTGCTGGCCGGTGACGGCATCGGGCCAGAGATTATGAAACAAGGTGTAGCCGTGATGGATGCCATCGCAGCCAAGTACAACCACACGTTCACCTACAACGAAGCTATTTGCGGTGCCCACGCCATTGACGAAGTGGGCGACCCATTCCCCGACGACACGTTCAAGGCGTGCATGGAGGCCGATGCCGTGCTTTTCGCCGCCGTGGGCGACCCGCGTTTCGACAACAACCCCACGGCTAAGGTGCGCCCCGAACAAGGGTTGCTGGCCATGCGCAAGAAGCTGGGGCTCTTTGCCAACGTGCGCCCTGTGGCTACATTCGACTGTCTGCTCCACAAGAGTCCGCTCAAGGACGAACTGCTCCGCGGGGCCGATTTCGTGGTGATTCGCGAACTCACGGGCGGCATGTATTTCGGCGAGAAGTATCAGGACAACGACAAGGCCTACGACACCGACATCTACACGCGGCCGGAGATAGAGCGCATCTTGAAAGTCGCTTTCGAGTATGCCATGAAGCGCAACAAGCATCTCACCGTAGTCGACAAGGCCAATGTGCTGGCCAGTTCGCGCCTGTGGCGGCAAATAGCCAAGGAGATGGAGCCTCAATATCCCGAGGTGACCACCGACTATATGTTCATCGACAACGCTGCAATGCGTGTGCTCACCGAACCCACGTTCTTTGATGTGATCGTGACCGAGAACACCTTCGGCGACATCCTCACCGACGAGACCTCCTGCATCACCGGTTCAATGGGGCTTCAGCCCTCTTCGTCGCTGGGCGAGCACACGCCGCTCTTCGAACCCGTACACGGTTCTTGGCCGCAGGCAGCCGGACAAAACCTCGCCAACCCCCTTGCCCAGATTCTTTCTGCAGCCATGTTGCTTGAGCATTTCGGGCTCACCGAGGAGGGACAGACCATCCGCAAAGCCGTTGATGCCAGCCTCGATGCCAATGTGCGCACGCCCGAAATACAGGTGGAGGGTGGTGCCCACTACGGCACGGAAGAGGTGGGGGCTTGGATTGTCGACTGGATAACCAAGCACTGATCCTCGGCAGCCGGGAGGAGGAACGTATCTTCGCCTTCCGGCTGCCCCAACATCAAGTCTTGGACTTTCTTCCCAAGCAAGCTTTATACGATCATGCCAAGAGGCTGCACCCAACAGAATATGGATGCAGCCTCTTGGCGTTTGGTAATTCCTCCCCACAACATTCCGTTTCCACCCTCCTCATAAATAGTATAAAGACCCATAAGGCCCTTATATCAAGAAGGTGGGGAAAGGGGAGAGGGTCGTTCCCGAAGGAACTTTCTAAACTTAGCTGTGCGACAGATCGCGCAGTTTCTTTCTCAATTTCATTGCCTTGTGTATCTTTTTCAAAGCCTTCTTGCGCTGCTTTTCTTCCTTGCACAACTTCTTGTACTGCTTCTTAAAATCGGTGTACTCTTTCTTGGCAGCCTTCATTTTCGACTTGGTGTCGCTGACCTGTTTTTTTATAGCATCATAATCGGCAGCGGTTGTCTGTTCCATGGAGTCAAGTTGCTCCTTGGGCATGGTGCGATACTGTACGTCTTGTGCAAATACCGGCTGTGTACCGATACCCATGACGGCAAACAGTCCAATCAATAAAGTTTTCTTCATACGTTGTTATTTTATTAAATCCAGTAATTTTGCAAATATACACATTATTTTGATATTTGCAAAGCTAAATGACTTTTTTATACTTTTTTGTACTTTTTTCTGCTTAAGTGAGGCGTTTTGTCCCTCCCATTACAAAAGGGCCGATGCTGTGTATGAGCAATACGTGTGCTCATCTTCCACCCAATATCGGCAACTTTCGGTCGTCCTGCAAAGGAAAAACAGAAAGCCCCAATGCCATCAAGTGAGCATTGGGGCTTTATTGTTTAGTTGTTTTGATAAAGTTGCCTACTGCGTTTCCGCATCCGACTTGCGAATCCTAAAGCGGAGGCAGCCTAAATAACTCTCCTCCCGGAAAGGGGAAGGAAGGGAAAAATCAGCAAACCTTGTGAGCTCCCTGACCAATCACCACATCGATGACTTTCGGCTCTTTACCGTATTTGGCGGCAAATTTGGCTTTAGCATCGGCTGTGAACTGGTCGTAGAGTTCGTCTTTGACGAGGTTGATGGTGCAACCTCCGAAGCCGCCTCCCATGATGCGGGAACCGGTCACGCCGTTGGCCTTGGCCAGGTCGTTGAGGAAATCGAGTTCCTCGCAGCTCACCTCGTATTCTTTCGACAACCCTTCATGGGTTTCATACATCTTTTGACCTACGGTTTCATAATCGCCACGGTCGAGGGCATCGCAGACGGCAAGCACGCGGTCTTTCTCGCCAAGCACGAAATGGGCACGGGAATAGTCTTCCTCGCCGACTTCGGCACGCACCTCTTCGAGTTGTTCCCAAGTGCAGTCGCGCAGGGTTTCAAACTTGGCTTCGGGGTGCTTGGCGGCAATATGCTTCACCACGTTTTCGCAAGAGTTGCGGCGATCGTTGTAGGGCGAGCCCGCCAGTTCGTGCTTCACGCAACTGTTGATGAGCACGAGGCGGTAGCCTTTGGGTTCGAAGGGGAAGTATTCGAAGTCGCGCGAACGACAGTCGAGGCGCATCAGCTTGCCTTCCTGTCCGAAGACGCTGGCAAACTGATCCATGATACCGCAGTTCACACCCACATATTTGTGCTCGGTGGCCTGTCCGGCAAGCACCATATCCCACTTGGAAACCTTGTTGTCACCGAACAAATCGTTCAGGGCAAAGGCAAAGCAGCTCTCAAGTGCCGCACTTGACGACATGCCTGCACCGAGGGGAACATCGCCGTAGAAAGCGGTATTGAATCCCTTCACGGGCACACCGAGGCCCTTCATCTCCTGCACGATGCCATAGATGTAGCGTGCCCAGCTGGTGCGGGGGCCCTCGGGGTCGTCCACCTTAAACTCCACACGGTCTTTCAGATCGATGGAATAACACATCACTGTGTTGGTGCCATTGGGGCGCAACTCGGCCATGATACCTTTGTCCACTGCCCCGGGGAAAACAAATCCGCCATTATAATCGGTGTGCTCACCAATCAGGTTAATACGACCGGGCGACATGTAGATGTTGCCGGTTTTGCCGTCAAAGTGCTTGATGAAGCGACTTCTTACATATTCAATATCCATGATAGTTATAGTAATTAGGTTTTGTTAATCAACGGGAATGTCCTTGTTCACATTCTTGCAGCCCGCAAGGGCATAGTAGAACATGTAGCCCATAGCCACAAGAGGAACGAAATAGCTGATCATGTAGCCGGTTTTGTCGGCAATGAAATTCTGGATGAGGGGCAGCACACCACCGCCTACCACCATCATCATGAAGATGCCGGATGCCTGAGCCGTGTATTTGCCGAGTCCCTCCGTGGCCAGATTGAAGATGGATGCCCACATGATGGAGGTGCAAAGACCGCAGAGCACGAGCAGCAGGGCACTTACGGGCACAACTGTCAGTTCAAACGAAGAACCGGTGAAAAGCGGCATGGAGGTGGTGACAGTCTTCGGGATGAGGATGGCCAACAGGATGAGCACCATGCCGGTGCCGGTGGTGGTGAGCATCATTGTGCGGGAGGAAATCTTGTCGGCAATGAAACCGGAGACAAAACGCCCCACCAGCATGAGCAACCAATAGGTGCCGGCCACGAAACCGCCAATGGCAGCAGCATTGGTCAACAGGCCTGCGCCCTTCTCCGTGGTGTCGGAAATGTAGAAATTGAGCGTGCCGGGAATGCCGACTTCAACACCTACATAAACGAAAATGGCAATGACACCGAGCACACAGTGGCGGAAACTCCACGGAGAATGCTCGAAGACGGTCTCTGCCGTGGTCTTTCCCATCTCAGGATCCTGAATCGGGATGAAAGAAAGGATGATGAAAGCACATGCAAACACGCCCATGGCGATGTAGAGCACGAAGTTGACATCAGCCATCTGGGTGCTGGCGGAGACGGTTCCGATAAGCGCACCCACAAGCATCGGAGTCAGCGTACCGGAAAGCGAGTTGAGCGTACCGCCGATGAGATTGAGCTGGTTGCCACGGTTGCCACCGCCACCGAGCAGGTTGAGCATCGGATTGACCACCGTATTAAGCAAGCAAACGGAGAAACCGGAGATGAAGGCTCCCAACAGATAGACATAGAAACCGGTCATACCGCCGGGGAAACCGGACAGATACTGAATCAACACGCCCACAAAGCCCACACCAATGCCAAGCATGGCAGTCTTCTTATAGCCGATGCGAGTGAGCAGTTTGCCGGCTGGAATGCCCATAAACAGATAGGCAAAGAAGTTCATGAAGTTACCCATCATACCCAACAGGTTGCTACCGCCGATTTCGGGTTGGTTTTTCCACACCACGCCGATAGGAGCAGCCAAATTGGTCACGAATGCAATCATTGCATAAAGAAACATCATCGTGATGATGGCGATGATGCTTCCGTTCTTTTTAGAATTTTCCATTTTATTGTTTTGGTTATTACTTGTCTACGCCAAACTTATAGATGGTTTTCTGCGTGTATTCCTGCCCGGGCTTCAAGATGACCGACGGGAAATAGGGACGATTGGGAGAATCGGGGAAGTGCTGGGCCTCGAAACAGATGGCCGAGCGTCGCGGGAAGGTGGCTCCGTGCTGTCCTTTGTAGCCGTCGGCCCAGTTGTCGGAGTACACTTGCACGCCCGGCTCGGTGGTATAGACTTCCATCGTGCGTCCGCTGGCGGGATCCTTGATGCGTGCGGCAAACGAAAGTTCGCCCTCCTCCCGCTTGTTGAGCACGAAGCAGTGGTCGTAGCCATGCCCGTTGCGTATCTGTTCGTTGTCAGCATCTATGTTGCGTCCCACCGGTTTCGGCTGGCGGAAGTCAAACGGAGTGCCCTCCACAAAGCGTATCTCGCCCGTCGGGATAGACGTGGCATCGATGGGAAGATAAAAGTCTGCATTGATTTCACAAACCAAGTCGTCGATCGTCGGAGTGGGATTGGCGATGCCTGCGAGAGAGAAAAAGGCGTGGTTGGTGAGGTTGATGATAGTTTCCTTGTTGCAAGTGGCCAGATATTTGATAACCAATTCGTTATCGTCTGTGAATGTGTAGGCCACCCATACATTCACTTCGCCCGTGAAGCCCTCTTCACCGTAGGCACTTGTGTATTTGAGCACCACAGCATGGTCGTTCACCTGATTGGCTTCCCAAACACGGGCGTGGAATCCTGTGGGGCCTCCGTGGAGGGCATTGGGGCCGTTGTTGACTGCCAGATGGTATTCCTTGCCGTGGAGTGTGAACCGCCCTTCCTTGATCCTATTGCCGAAACGGCCGATGAGTGTGGAAAGATAGGGCTCCGGCGAGTTGATGACCTCCTTGATGTTGTCGTGCCCCTGCACCACATTGGCCGGCTTTCCATCTTTGTCGGGCACCATGATTGCAACGATGGCACCACCGTAGTTGGTGACAGCCACTTCATTTCCCGCACTGTTTCTCAGGATGAAGAGATCTGTATTTTTTCCGTTGATAGTGGTCTGAAAGTCTTCGCGTTTCAGACCACAGAGGTTTTGCGTTTCGTTTGTGCTCATAATATTTAAGTTTTTAGTTACTTGACCAAGTCTTCAATCAAACTTATATCATAGTTGCAAAGTAACTAAAAATAAACGAAAGCCGCAAATGAAAAGAGAAAAATCACACCATTTGATGAGTTAAAAGTATTTAATGGTGCAGTGGTCAGTCCTTGGGGAGTGCCAGAAGGTCGGCCACCACATAACTGCTCCCGCCCACAAAGATGAAATCTTCCGGAGAGGCATCGGCCAAAGCCTGTTGCCAAGCCTCTCCCACAGTGGTATAACTCCGCCCGCGGAGCCCGATTGCGGCTGCCTTTCCGGCCACCTGTGCAGCCGGGATGGCACGGTGGGAGGAGGCCTGTGTCCAATAGAAATCGGCCTCACGGGGCAGCATGGCCAATATCCGGTCGATGTCTTTGTCATCGACCATGCCGAACACGATGCGCAGCCGGCGACAGGGCTGCGCCTTGATTTGCCCGACGAGATAGTTCCAGCCGCCCACGTTGTGCCCCGTGTCGCATACGACCAAGGGCCGCTCGCGCAGGCGTTGCCAACGCCCCATGAGCCCCGTCAGGCCGCTCACGGCGGCGATGCCTTGCTCCACATCGCTTTCGGAAAGGGCGATGCCCTGCCGGTGAAGTTCTTCCACCGCTGTAAGCACGGTGTTCATGTTGGCTTCCTGATAGTCGCCGGAGAGTTCTCCACACACCGTGCGACCATCGGACAACCGATATTCGCGGCCACCGCCGGGCAGCGCGACCGACGAGCGCACCACCGGAGCGTCTTCGGCGAAACGGATGGGGGCACCCACCTCACGGGCCCGGGCAGCAAACACGGGCCGGGTCTCTGCCGTGGTCTCGCCAATCACCACCGGCACACCTTTCTTTATAATGCCCGCCTTCTCCCCGGCAATCTTCGCCAGCGTGTTGCCGAGAAACCGGGTATGGTCGAACGAGATGTTGGTGATGACGGAGAGCAGGGGCGTGATGATGTTGGTGCAGTCAAGCCGACCGCCCAGTCCCACCTCGATGACGGCGATGTCAACTTGCTGTTCGGCGAAATACTTGAAGGCCAAGGCCGTGGTCAACTCGAAAAATGAGGGATGGAGGGGTTCGAAGAAGCTGCGCTCCTGTTCCACAAAGTCGACAATTCGTTTCTCGCTGATACACATGCCGTTCACCCGTATGCGCTCGCGAAAGTCTACAAGGTGCGGACTCGTGTAGAGTCCCACCTTGCAGCCCGCGCTCTGGAGGATGGCCGCAAGTGTGTGCGAGCATGATCCCTTGCCGTTGGTGCCCGCCACATGGATGGTCTTGTAGCAACGGTGGGAGTGGCCGAAATGCTCGTCGAGTGCCTGCGTGTTGTCAAGTCCTTCCTTATAAGCAGAAGCACCCACATGTTCGAAAACAGGGGTGCTGTCGTATAGATACCTGACCGTCTCGTCGTAAGTCATCATTTATCAAGTTAAAAGTGAGGAGTGAAGGGTGGGGGGGGCGTGGGAATGTCCTCGTGCGGCGACAGGAAACTTAGCTGAAGAAGTTCTTGAACCGCTCGAAAATCGTCTTCTTCGTCTCGCTGTCCCCTTTGAAGTTGTCGCTTTGCCGGAAGCTCTCGACGGCCTTACGCTCGTCCTTGGTGAGTTCTTTCGGCACGTAGACGCTGATATGCACCACCAGATCGCCGATGCCCGAGCCGTAGCCCTGAATGGCGGGAATGCCCTTGTGGCGCAGGCGGAGTGTCTTGCCCGGTTGCGTGCCCGGTTCGATGTTGATGGTGACACTCTTGCCGTCGATGGTGGGGATAGACTTTTCGCCGCCCAGCACAGCCGTGGGGAAGTCAAGCAACAGGTTGTAGATGATGTCCTGACCGTCGCGCACGAAAGTGTCGTTGGGTTCTTCCTTGATGAGCACTTGTATGTCTCCGGGCACACCGTTGTGCTTTCCGGCATTGCCCTTGTTGGGCACGTTGACCACCATGCCCTCGGCCACACCGGCCGGAATCTGTATCTCGACCACTTCTTCGCCCTTCGTGACACCCTCACCGCCACAATGCGGGCACTTGTTCTTGATCACCGTGCCCTCGCCGTGGCAGGTGGGGCAGGCCATCTGTGTCTGCATCATGCCGAGCATCGTGCGCACGGTCTTCACCGTCACGCCGCTACCCTGACACGTGGGGCATGTCTCGGCCCGACTGCCGCCCTCGGCTCCCGTGCCGTGGCAGTGGTCGCAAGTGACATCCTTGCGCACCTTAAACTTCTTGGTGACACCTGTGGCCACCTCCTGCAAGGTGAGTTTCACCGTCAGCCGCAGGTCGGCACCGCGATATTGCGGGCGTTGCGAGCGTCCGCCGCCACTGCTGAAACCGCCGAAGCCCCCGAAACCGGAATGGCCGCCAAAGATGTCGCCGAACATGGAGAAGATGTCGTCCATGTTCATGCCACCACCTCCACCGAAGCCTCCGAAACCGCCCTGCGGGCCGTCGAAGCCGAACTGGTCGTAACTGCGCCGCTTCTCCGGGTCGTGGAGCACGTCGTAGGCTTCGGCAGCCTCCTTGAACTTCTCCTCCGCCTTGGCGTCTCCCGGGTTGCGGTCGGGGTGATATTTGATGGCTATCTTGCGATAGGCCTTTTTGATTTCTTCATCAGAAGCGCTTCTGCTTACTTCAAGCACCTCATAGTAGTCTCTTTTCTGTGCCACCTTTTAGTCTGCTTTCTTGTATACACCTTTTCCCTTGCACAGACCGAGTCCGTACAGGGGAAAAGGCTTTTTCATTTTTTCAACTGTTCAATTTTCCACCTTTCATCATTGTCCCACGGCCACCTTGGCGTGGCGTAGCACCTTGTCGTTGAGCATGTAGCCCGTCTGCACGCAGTCGATCACCTTGCCCTTCTTGTCATCGCCCATACCGGGCACCATGGCAACGGCCTCGTGATAGTCCACATTGAAGTCCTTGTCGTCGGTCTCGATTTTCTTTACGCCCAGTCCTTCAAGGGTTTTATAGAACTTGTTGAAGATCATCTGCACCCCTTCGCGGATGGCCTGCGGGTCGTCACTCTTGTCGGCCAGAGCCCGCTCAAAGTCGTCGAGCACGGGCAGGATGGCCGTGATGGCCTTCTCGCCTCCGTTGAGGATAAGTTCGGTCTTCTCCTTCAAAGTGCGCTTCTTGTAGTTGTCAAACTCGGCTATGGTGCGCAGCAGCTGGTCTTTCAGCTTGGCGTTCTGCTCGTTGGCAGCCTCCAGCGGGTCTTTCTCCGCGTCGGGTTCGGAGTGTCCTCCTTCGCCGCCGGTCGGCCCTTCGGCAGTGCAGGCCTCGCCTGCCGCCTCGTCCGCGCCCTGTTGCGCGCCGGTTTCTTCGGTGTGCAGGGAGTCTTTCAGCTCCTCTGCATTGCCGTCTTCAATGTTTATCTTTTTTTCTTTTGCCATAATTTTAATAGAAAGTATTCACTTACATGACATTGCAAAAACTATGCCAAACCATACATGCCTGCCCGCTGCGCCTTGATCTGCTCGTCGTAGATATAGTCGTCGTAGGACATGAGCTTGTCGATGGTGCCCTGCGGGGTGAGCTCGATGATGCGGTCGGCCACGGTGTTGATGAACTCATGGTCGTGGCTGGAGAAGAGCACGTTGCCCTTGAAGAGCACAAGATTGTTGTTAAAGGCCTGTATGCTCTCAAGGTCGAGGTGGTTGGTGGGCGTGTCGAGGATGAGGCAGTTGGCGTTCTGCAACTGCATTCTGGCTATCATGCAGCGCATCTTTTCGCCACCCGAGAGCACATTCACCTTCTTGAGCACCTCCTCGCCCGAGAAGAGCATACGTCCCAGATAGCCTTTCATGGCCACCTCGTTGCCCGGCCCGTACTGGCTGAGCCACTCCACGAGGTCTTTGTCGGTGTCAAAGAATGCTGTGTTGTCGAGCGGCAGATAGGCCGTGGTGATGGTCACGCCCCACTTGTATTCGCCTCCGTCGGCTTGCCTGTTGCCGTTGATGATTTCAAACAGTGCCGTCATGGCCTTGGGATTGTGCGAGAGAAACACCACCTTCTGTCCCTTCTCGATGTTGAAATTCACGTTGTCGAACAGCACCGTTCCATCTTCATCCACCGCCTTGAGGTTTTCCACCTCAAGTATCTGGTTGCCCGGTTCGCGCTCCATCTGGAAGATGATGCCGGGATATTTTCGGCTCGACGGGCGTATCTCCTCCACGTTGAGCTTTTCGAGCATCTTCTTGCGCGAGGTGGTCTGCTTGCTCTTGGCCACGTTGGCGGAGAAGCGGCGGATGAATTCCTCCAACTGCTTGCGCTTCTCGTCGGCCTTCATCTTCTGGTTTTGAGCCTGACGCAGGGCCAACTGCGAACTCTCATACCAGAACGAGTAGTTGCCGGCAAACATGGTGACCTTGCCGAAGTCGATGTCCACCGTCTGTGTGCTCACGGCATCGAGGAAGTGGCGGTCGTGGCTCACCACGAGCACCGTCTGCTCCACGTTGCTCAGATACTCTTCCAGCCACTCCACGGTGTCGAGGTCGAGGTCGTTGGTGGGCTCGTCGAGCAGCAGGTTGTCGGGGTTGCCGAAGAGGGCCTTGGCCAAAATCACGCGCACCTTCTCGTTGTTGGAGAGTTCCGACATCTGCTTCTCGTGCAGAGTCTCCTTGATGCCGAGGTTTTGGAGCATCTGGGCGGCATTGCTCTCAGCCTCCCAACCGTCCATCTCGGCAAACTTCAGTTCGAGGTCGGCCGCACGGTTGCCGTCTTCCTCGGTCATCTCGGCTTTGGCATAGATGGCCTCGCGCTCCTTCATGTTTTTCCACAGCGGCTCATGTCCCATGAGCACGGTGTCGAGCACGCGATAGGCATCATATTTGAAGTGATCCTGCTCCAAGATGGAAAGGCGTTCGCCCGGCCCCAGTTCCACGGTTCCCTTGTTGGGTTCCAGGTCTCCGCTGATGGCGCGGAGCAGGGTAGACTTACCGGCGCCGTTGGCCCCGATGATTCCGTAGATATTTCCGTGGGTGAACTTCAGGTTTACATCTTTGTAAAGCACTCTCTTTCCGAATTGAATCGCAAGATTCGTTACTGTTATCATTTCTTCTAATACCTTATTATATAATAAATTGGCTGCAAAGGTAGTAAAAAACGGGGACACGGCAAAATAAAACTCTCATAATTGTTTTCCCGTCGCTGAAAACGGAAGCCGGCAGAGAGGGTAGGCCGCCCTGCAGCGCACCCGTCTTCGCCGGATGGCAGCGTGGCGGGCGTAAAGGGGTGGAGCACAATAAACATTCAAGATAGAAGTGCAATTTCTTAATGGGTGTTTGTAAGAGTTGACC
>OGFR01000176.1_pt1 | contig 67900 bp, 54 predicted proteins | sample 1571001 | NCBI WGS metagenome assembly OGFR01 (sample SAMEA2582064, study PRJEB24529) | metagenome | biome: Human gut stool | place: China | collected 2011 | reverse complement strand
GTTAAGCTCACTTGTGCCGAAGATAGTTCGCTGGAAACGGCGCGTGAAAATAGGTAGTCGCCGACTTGAACAGAAAGCTCTGAGAGAAATCTCGGGGCTTTTTTGTTGCGCTATATATGTCAAAGGGTTGCAGAATGGGGAAAAAGTTGGTATTCTCAGAACAGAAAGGGGCGAGAATATGCGTTCGGACAGAACTCGCAAAGATTCAGCAAGGCCTTATGCAATAATAATAGCACTTTTGATATTTTGCAGAATCGTATTTTATGTGCAGACACATTATCAGCACACCTCGGCAATCAGGCCGGAGGATGATTATAAGGGCAGGATACCGCAGTTTCATAGCTGCGTGGATCGGGATGATGACGGTGTAGACGACCAGACAGACATCCTGAACGGCGCACTGGCATATGTGAGTACACATCCAAAATACAAAAGCCGCTATTATGAGACCGGTTATCCAGACGACGGCTATGGAGTTTGTACTGATGTGGTAGCATATGCTCTGAAAAATGCAGGGTATGATCTGCAGGCTCTGGTAGACACGGACATTCGGGAACATCCAGAAGAATATGGAATTACAGCGCCGGATAAAAATATAGACTTTCGCAGGGTGCGAAACCTGAAGGTATTTTTCTCCCGTAATACGGTTAAACTGACCACCAATGTTTCCGAAACGGAACAATGGCAGGGCGGCGATATTGTGATCTTTGAAAGACATATCGGCATCGTGTCCGACCGGCGAAATAAAAACGGAGTGCCCTATATCATTCACCACAATGACCCATGGCAGACTGCCTACGAGCAGGACATTCTGGAAAAACGAACAGACATCGTCGGACATTACCGCATTTCTGAATAAAAGTAGAAAAAACGGCCCCGCCGCGTTGAGCATTCAACGTGACGGGGCCGCATATTTATTGGGTGGTGTACCGGTTACGATACGAGCTTCTGCTTAGCCCTTGCCTGCGCAGCCGAACAGCTCGATCTTCTCCTTGCACTTGGCCTCGATGGCCTTTGCGCCGGGAGCCAGCAGCTTGCGGGGGTCGAAGCCCTTACCCTGCTGATCCTTGCCCTCTTCGATGTACTTGCGGGTAGCCTCAGCAAACACCAGCTGGCACTCGGTGTTGATGTTAATCTTGGAAACGCCCAGACTGATTGCCTTTGCGATCATCTCGTCGGGGATGCCGGTGCCGCCGTGCAGAACCAGAGGAATATTATTGGTGGCCTTGTGGATGCGGTCCAGAGCCTCGAAGTCCAGACCCTTCCAGTTTGCCGGGTAGACACCATGGATGTTGCCGATGCCGGCAGCCAGGAAGTCGATGCCCAGAGCGGTGATCTTTGCGCACTCCTCGGGGTCTGCGATCTCGCCGGCACCCACAACGCCATCCTCGACGCCGCCGATGGAACCGACCTCGGCCTCAATGCTCAGGCCCTTAGCGTGTGCCAGAGCCACCAGCTCCTTGGTCTTTTCCACATTCTCCTCGATGGAGTAGTGGCTGCCATCGAACATGATGGAAGAGAAGCCGGCCTCGATGCAGGCTTTGCAGCCCTCATAGGTGCCGTGATCCAGATGCAGGGCAACGGGAACGGTGATGCCCATGGAATCGACCATTGCGCTGACCATGGCAGCGACGGTCTTGAAACCGGTCATGTACTTGCCGGCACCCTCGGAAACACCCAGAATCACAGGGCTCTTCATTTCCTCGCAGGCGGTCAGAACGGACTTGGTCCACTCCAGATTGTTGATGTTGAACTGAGGCACACCGTAGTGGCCATCACGTGCTTTGATCAGCATTTCGGTTGCATTTACCAACATTATTCATTACCTCCACAAAATCATTGGGGTCTTGCTCGTTTCATATCCGCTTTGTGCACGGTTTAACGAACCTACAGAATTAGTATACCCCAAACAGCGGCCAAAATCAATCCAAACCGGTGTTTTTCCTGTAACAATGCGGGGATTCTGTTTCTGGCAGGGTGCAGGGGGTTACTGCCAGAAGCGCGTACATTCGATAGAATACAACAAATTTCCATATAATGTGCAACAAGCGGCCGAAAGACAGAAAGCTTGATGAAGGACGGATTTTCAACACAGATCCACATTCGTCAAAATGATATTGGGCAATTTGGCAAAAGCGGACAGGATGCAGTTCAAAAAATTGTCATATTTCCGACTTGTATTCTACAAATTGTACGCAGGAAATCAAAAAAGGTCGAACCAAAAAGTGGAAAACCTTGTGGAAAGTGTGGAATTCCACAGGCAAAACAGGCTTTAAAGCTGGACTTTTGAACTTTCTCCACAGGGTTTTCAACATGTGGAAAAATAATTGCTCTTCTACGGATTGTATACCACGTTTTTGTGGAAAACTTTTTTCTCCGGCAAAACAGAGGGATATCTACCCAGCAGCCGGGTAAAGCTGATGCAGGGCGGCAGAACATTTCTGCAAAAAAGCGGAAACGGTCTCCGGCACCACGAACAGAAAAACTTTTGCAGGACGCGGATAAAAAACGGTAATTTGCTGGCAAACAAGTTCGGCTTATGCTATACTTTAAGGTGAGTTATCATCTTCAGACCATACCGGTGCGCGGCCCAGAGTGCGGCGCGCCTTTTGGAGGGTGTGCACAGCACCTTCCGGTGATACAACGGAAGGAGAAAATCATCATGGAAGAAAAGAACCAGCCGCGCCGTCCGCGCCGCAGCCCGGAAGAGCCGCAGCAGAAGAACGAGAGCCTTGTTTATGGCAAAAATCCGGTGACCGAACTGCTGAAAAGCGGTTCCGGCGTGGACACCGTGCTCATTGCTGAGGGCATGGCTCCGGCCGTGGCGGCTTACTATACCGCATTGGCAAAGGATGCGGGTGCCACGGTGAAGCGGGTGCACCCCAACAAGCTGCGCCTGATGACCGGCACCGAGAGCCATCAGGGTGTGGCGGCATTTGCCAGCGAGATCGAATACGTGACGGTAGACGACCTGATGGCAGCAGCCAAGGACAAGGGCGAGGCACCTTTTCTGGTGCTGAGCGATGGCATTGAAGACCCGCACAATCTGGGTGCCGTGATGCGCAGTGCTCTGCTGTGCGGTGCGCATGGCATCGTGATCCCAAAGCGCGGCGGCGCATCGGTCACGCCTACCGTCATCAAGTCCAGCGCAGGTGCCGCAGAACGCCTGCCGGTGGCTCGTGTGGCCAACATCGGCGAGACCATCCGCCGCCTGAAGGAGCAGGGTGTGTTCGTCTACTGCGCCGATATGGACGGCGTGTCTCTGCGCAGGAACAACCTGACCGGCCCCATTGCACTGGTGCTGGGCAGCGAGGGCAGCGGTGTTTCCCAGCTGGTGAAAAAGCTGTGCGACGGCGTGGTGCGGCTGGATATGGCAGCACCGGGCACCGGTGTGGACAGCTACAACGTGTCGGTGGCTGCGGGCATTATTCTGTACGAGATCCAGTCCCAACGCGCAGCACAGCAGGCATGATCCGGCATTCGGGCCGGAACCTCAATTTGAATTACAGGAGGGACAAGAATGCCGAAAGATAGAAATAATGGCCGGGAAATGACCCCGGATGAAAAGTTCCGCTCCTTTTTTAGCACCACGGCGGTGGATATCCCGGAGGAGATGACCCGGAGGGACGAAAACCAGCCGGAGGAAAAGCCGGAGAAACGGTTTGGCCTGTTTGGCCGTGGTAAGGCAAAGCAGGAGACTGACGAAGCTGCAGCAGAGCAGCCGCAGGAAATGCCCACCGGTGAGGTGCGGCTGGGTGAGGATGCGCAGCCGGAACCGGAAGCGGATCTGGAACTGATGCTGAAGCCGGAGGCAGACCCGGAACAGGAACTGGCTCCGTGGCCTTTTCTGGAGAAGGAAGCAGAGGATGCACAGCCGGAAGCACCCGCCAAAAAGCCGGAGAAAAAATCTGCACCGCAAACGGCGGAACCCCCGGCGGCAGTGAAGCCGGAAACACCCCGGCAGAGCGCTGTCCCGGCGGCAAGACCCGCAGAGCAGCACAGCACGGCAAAGCCTCCCCGGCACCCCAAGAATGCGCCGGAGGTGCTGCTGCCGCAGGAAGAGCAGGAGCAGCAGGAGATGGCACAGCTCAAGGCGATGATCAACGGCCTGAGCGACCAGAAGCCGGAAAAGCCTGCACCGAGAGCCGAAGCAGCCCCGGCAGCAGAAACTGAACCGGCTGAGAGCAAAAAGAAACCGTCCGGTGCACCGCTGCCCGCGGCTGTGTTTGCAGCGGTAAAGGAGACGGCACCGGAGCTGCAGCCGGAACCTGTGCCGCAGCCGGAAAAGCAGCCGGTGGTCGATTTCTTTGGCAAGGCGCAGAGCGAGGACGCACCGCAGGCACCTTTGGCCCCGGCAGAGGAGCCTGCCGCAAAAGAGGACACCATGAGCCTGCCGCTGCTGCCGCTGGACGGTGAAGGGCCGCAGCAGGCACCGGAGAAGGCACCCGCTGCGCCACAGCCGGAACTGAAAGCTGAGGCGGAGGACGCGGTGTCTCCGGAGGAACATGCTGAAACGGAGCTGACCGAGCCGGAGGCCACGGCGGATAAGCTGCACCGCATGAGCGCAGAGCTGACGCTGCGCTGCGTGCTGGGCGGCATTCTGGCTGTGGTGCTGCTGCATTTTGGTTTGGTGTCGGATGGGCTGCTGCCCGCCATGGCGGCGCTGGACCCGGATGCTGCCCCGGCGGCATTCTATGGTGCAAACCTGCTGCTGCTGGCAGCAAGCCTGTGCGTGGGCTTCCCGGTGCTGCGCGACGGCCTGAACGGCCTGCGCGGACGGCCTTCTTCCGAGACGATGCCGGCGCTGGCCGCAGTGGCAGCGCTGGTGCAGGCGGTCACAGCCATGCTGAACGCAAATGTTTACCGCGGCACCACCGGCATCTCGCTGCTCAGCGGCATGGCTGCGCTGGGGCTGTTCCTTGCGCTGCTGGGAAGCCGGGTGATGCTGGCTGCTGTCAAGGGCGGCTATGAACTGGTGACCAATGGTGTGGAGTTCGAGAGTGCCTACCGCGCCAAGGATAAAGACCTGCTGCGTGCTCTTGCACGGGATCTGGAACAGAAGGACCCCTGGGTGCTGCTGAGCCGCCCGATGAAGGAAGCTGACGGCTTTGTGGAGCAGAGCTTGAGCGGACGCGCAAGCGAGCGCCGTGCACGCAAAGTTTCGTACATCCTGCTGGGCGTTGCCCTGCTCAGCGGCGTGCTGTTCCTGCTGGCAGGTGCCGGCTGGAACAAAGCTGCGGCTGCCATGGCCGCTGTGCTGTGCATGGGTGCACCGCTTTCCTCTACCCTGATCGCGGGCGTTGCCTCACTGCGGCTGCAGCGAGCGGCTGCGGCTGTGGGCGCAGTCGTGCCCGGTTGGCAGGCCATTGAGCAGCTGGGCGGCATTGATACGCTGCAGATCGATGCAGACGACCTGTTCACCGCCGACAGCGCACAGCTGGAGGATATCCGCATCTTCAAGGGCGGCCGCATCGACCGCGCCATCCTGTACGCGGCCAGCGTGCTGAACGAGAGCCACGGCACCCTGAAGGGGCTGTTCCGCCAGATCGTTGAGGAACGCACAGACATCCTGTTCCCGGTCAAGGATCTGGAGCAGCACCATGGGCTGGGCTTTTCCGCCTGGTGCGATAACAACCGCATCCTCATTGGTACCCGCCGCTATCTGGGGCAGGAGGGCGTGCCGCTGCCGGACGAGGAATACGAGATGCAGCACTCGAAGAACGGCGAGCTGCAAATTTTGTATCTGGCTGTGTCCGGCAATCTGCACGCTATGTTCGTGCTGAAATATGTGGGCGGGCGCAATGTGGCCCGCGGCCTTGCCGTGCTGCAAAAGGAGAACATCCGCCTGCTGGTCACATGTCAGGACCCCAGTCTGACGGCACACCACATTACCGAAGCATACCGCCTGCCGGAAGGCATGGTCACCGTGCTGGATCAGGAGCAGTGCAACGCCATCAAGGCTGCACCGGCAGACCCGGAGGACACCTGCTGCATGATCCATCTCAAGGCGTTTGCCAGCCTGACCGGCGGTCTGCAGGCTGCGGATCAGGCCCAGAACGCCGAGAGCAGCGCCACCACGGTACAGATGGTCTCGGTGCTGTTCTCCATTATCATTGCAGCGCTGCTCACCAGTGCAGGCAGCATCTGGGAGCTTTCGGTGGCAACGGTGCTGATGTATCAGGCAGCGTGGAGCGCCCTGAGCATTGCTGTGTGTGCACTGAAGCAGCATAACTGAGAAATATTCTCAGAATAAATAGGAATTATTCTTGATTTCCATCAAAAAATATGGTATACTCTGTTCAGAACCTGAGCCGCAGGCGAAAAAATTACCGCCGGGCTGAATGATAGAGCCGGGATCGGTCGATCCTGACAGAAGATCCGTTTTTGAAAGGAGAGCATCATGGAACTGAAGGGTACCAAAACCGAGAAAAATCTGATGGAAGCGTTTGCAGGCGAGAGCCAGGCACGCAACAAGTACACCTTCTTTGCCAGCATGGCAAAAAAAGAAGGCTACGAGCAGCTGGCCGCGATCTTTGAGGAGACCGCCGGCAATGAGAAGGAGCACGCAAAGATCTGGTTCAAGCTGCTGTGCGGCGGCGCGATCCCCGATACCCTGACTTGTCTGGACATGGCAGCAGGCGGTGAACACGACGAGTGGACCGAGATGTACCCCCGCATGGCCAAGGAGGCCAAAGAAGAGGGCTTCCCTCAGATCGCAGCACTGTTCACCATGGTGGCACAGATCGAGAAGGAGCATGAGGAGCGCTACCGTGCGCTGGCCGAAAACCTGAAAAATAACAAGGTCTTTGCCCGCGAGGAGCAGCAGGTATGGCAGTGCCGGAACTGCGGCTACACCTATATCGGCAAGTCCGCACCGCTCAAGTGCCCGGTGTGCGCACATCCGCAGAGCTACTTTGAGCTGAAAAAGATCAACTACTAAGCTGAAAATTCAAAAGCAGAACAGCGCCGCCGCATCCGGTTTGCCGGGTGCGGCGGCGTTTTGTACAAAATTGAAAAGCGGATTTTATTATTCTCCACAAAATAAGGCTCAGCTGCCCGGCAGAATGGGCAAAAAACTTGACCCGGTTTTGCACTGCGTGTAAAATAATACGGAGACAGGAATATTTAAAGGATCTTGCAGCAAAGCAGGCGGGGAGGGCAAAGCCCATGAAGCAGGGGTTCAAAGCGTGTGTTTGTGCAGTGGTGCTGTGCGCAGAACTGTTTGCAGCCGGGGCATTGTCGGCCTATGCTGCGCAGGAGCAGCCGCTGCCGGACAGCGGCATGACATTGGACACTGCCGAACTGACGCTGGATATCACCGAAGGAGACCCGGCCCCGGTGGCCTACCTGAATGTGCAGGCACCCAACGACTACTTCTTTCTGATCTGGACTTCCAGTGATCCGGCAGTGGCATCGGTGGACGGCACCGGCAAGGTGACCGGCCATGCCGAGGGCACTGCGGCCGTCACGGCCCGCAATGAGCGCGGCGAAAAGACCACCTGTACCATCACGGTGCGCAAAAGCACAGCCAGCCGCCTGGTGCTGAACACCAGCGATCTGACGCTTACCATTACAGAGCAGGAGCCTGCCCCGACGAAGCAGCTGAAGCTGGAACAGAACAAAGGCGGGTTTACCTATGTGCGGCAGTGGGTCAGCAGCAACCCGGCGGTGGCATCGGTAAGCACAAACGGTACCGTAAAGGCACAGGGGTCCGGCAAGGCCGTCATCAGCGCACTGACCACAGCCGGGCAGGTGCTGCGCTGCACGGTAACGGTCACATCGGAGATCGGACGGGTGCAGATGAGCAAAAACGCCATGCTGCTGCAGGCAGTGGGAGCCAGTCAGAAGCTGACCGCGCAGGCTGCAGGCACCAAAAACGGAACGATGACATGGCTCAGCAGCAATCCGGGCGTGGCAACTGTGAGTGCGGATGGCATGGTAACGGCGGTGGGCGACGGTGAAACGATGATCCTTGCCGTTACACCGGAGGGTCGTGCCGATGCCTGCTATGTGGCCGTGGGAGCGGCGGCGTGGCGGTTCCGCTCGGAGGACGAACTTGCCGAAACGCTGACCCTGACCGGTCAGCTGCCCTATTCGGATGGAAAATAAAAAGAAAAATGGGAGCGTTCTGTGCAGCAGGATGCTCCCATTTTTTCAAAACCCGCTGGGCAGAAAGATCATTGTCCCGCGGGAAGAATACACCAGCTTCTGCACCGCACACCCGTAGCAGCATGCCAGCACAAGCAGGATCAACGCGGCCAGCACAAGCCAGCGCAAAAACCGACCGCTGCGGCGGTATCTGCCGGAAAACGAACTGCCCTTTTTGTGCCGCATCCTGCCACACCCTCCTTTTTGCTGTGCTGGCCCATGCTATGCGCGGCCAGCAGTGATTGTGCAACGTGCTGGGCTGTGGTACAATAAAATATCGAAATCTACTGTGCAGGGAGAACGATTTTATGCTGACCATTACACTGCTGGGCACTGCGGCTACCATGCCGCTGCCGGACCGGGCACTCTCGGCGGCGTTTGCTGCCTGCGGCGGCCACGGCCTGCTGTGGGACTGCGGCGAGGGCACGCAGGCAGCGGCACACCGGGCAGGCGTGAACCTGATGCGGGCAGATGCCATCTGCCTGACCCACTACCATGGCGACCACATCTTTGGTCTGCCGGGCCTTTTGCAGACTCTAGGGGCGCAGGGCCGCACAAGGCCGCTTGCGCTGCTGGGTCCGGAGGACCTGCCGGATATCTGGGCGGCGGTGCGGGCACTGACCGGCCCGCTGCCCTATCCGGTGAAGCCGCAGGTGCTTATGCCGGGCCAGCCGCTGGCGCTGGATGCGCTGAGCGAGGGCTGGCCTGCCGGTGCGCGGCTGGTGCCGTTTGCCACAAAGCACCGGGTAAAAAGCCTTGGCTACCGGCTGGAGCTGCCCCGTGCAGGCAAATTTTCGCCGGAGCAGGCCCGGGCGCTGGGGGTGCCGGTGCAGCAATGGAAGCTGCTGCAGAAAGGGCAGAGCGTTGCCGTGGAGGGCAGAACGGTGCAGCCTGCGCAGGTGCTGGGCGCACCGCGCAAGGGGTTGAGCGTGGTATTTTCCGGCGATACGGCCCCCTGCCCGTATTATTTGCAGGCGGCGCATGACGCAGACCTGCTGATATGCGATGCCACCTATGCCCTTCCGGAGCAGGAAGACCAGGCCCGTCAGTGGGGGCACAGCACCTTTGGGCAGAGCGCATCCCTTGCCGCGCAGGCGAGAGCAAAGCGGCTTTGGCTGACCCATTATTCCCCCATGATCACCGACCCGGAGGAATATGCCGCGCAGGCACAGAGCATCTTCCCGGCGGCGGAGTGCGGCTTTGACGGCAAAAGCATCACCCTGCAGTACGAGGAGGCACAGCCATGACCATTCCAATGGATGCAGGCGCGGCGGAACTGCTGCATGCCCTCCACGCAGCGGGCCATGCAGCCTACGTGGTGGGCGGCTGCGTGCGGGACAGTCTGCTGGGCCTTACACCGCACGACTGGGACCTGTGCACCAGTGCTCTGCCGCAGCAGGTGATGGAGCTGTTCGGCGCGCAGCGGTGCATCCCCACCGGCCTGCAGCACGGCACGGTAACGGTGAAGCAGAGCGGTGCCCTTTACGAGATCACCACCTTCCGTACAGAAGGTACCTACACAGATGGCCGCCACCCGGACGAGGTGCACTTTGTGCCGGATGTGCGGGAGGACCTGGCCCGGCGGGATCTTACCATCAACGCCATGGCCTACAATGAAAAAGAGGGCCTTGTGGACCCCTTTGGCGGGCAGGCCGACCTGCAAAGCGGCATCGTACGGGCGGTGGGGGTGCCCCGCCAGCGGTTCACCGAGGACGCGCTGCGCATCCTGCGGCTGTACCGCTTCGCAGCCCGGTTTGGCTTTGCCATCGACCCGCCCACGGCGCAGGCGGCACAGGAGCTGTGTGCCCATCTGGACTGTGTATCGGTGGAGCGCATCGAGGAAGAGCTTGCAAAGCTGCTGAGCGCACCCGCCCCTGCGGCATATCTTGACGAAAAAATACTCGGCGTTGTTTTGCCCGAGCTTTCACCGGAGGCACTGGCGGCGGCAAAGCCGGTGGTGGATGCCTGCCCGGCGGGTGCAGAAAACCTGCCCGTCCGTCTGGCGGCGCTGCTGCTGAGCCTTGGCGAGGACGGCATCCGCCGCACCCTCAAGCGCCTGCGCTGCTCCAACGCCTTGATTGAAGAGGCGGCGGTGTTGGTGCGGGAAGCCGTGCCGGGTGTGCCGGTGTCCCTGAATATCTACGCCCGCCGACTACTGGGCAAATATAACTTGTGTACCGTGCAGCGCATTGCTGCACTGGGCACAGCCCTGCAGCCGGAACGGGCGGCTGATTTTGCTGCACTTTCCGAATTGGCCGAACAATTGGACGCGGACGGCGTATGCTGCCGCGTTAGCCAGCTGGCTGTGAATGGCCGCGACCTGATGGCGGCAGGCGTTCCGGCGGGGCCGGGCATCCGCAAAGTGCTGGAAGCGCTGCTGGACGGTGTGATCCGGGAAGAATATCCCAACGAGCGGCAAGCCCTGCTGGCCGCAGTGCAGCAGCTCGCTGCGTCTTGACAAGCTCTTTTTTCAGAGTTACTATTATACTACTGTTTTAGTGTGTTGAATGCACCGAAGGAGAACTTATGACCACACAGACCCCTGATTCAAAGCCGCGTGCCCTCATTGCCATGAGCGGCGGCGTGGACAGCTCGGTGGCGGCATGGCTCATGCAGCAGGCAGGCTATGACTGCACCGGCATCACCATGCGGCTCACCCGCAACGAAACGCTGGGACAGTCCGGCTTTCACACCTGCTGCTCGGAAAAGGACATCGAGGACGCGGCAGAGGTGGCGTTTGCCATGGATATCCCGTACGAGGTGCTGGATTTCACAGCCGACTTCCGGGAACAGATCATTGAAAAATTCGTCCGCGTGTATGAGGCGGGCGGCACGCCGAACCCCTGCATCGACTGCAATAAATATATGAAGTTCCGCCATCTGCTGGATTGGGCCCGGGCACACGGCATGGAGTATGTGGTCACGGGCCACTATGCCCGGGTGGAGCAGGACGAGGCCACCGGCCGTTTCCTGCTCAAAAAGGGGCTGGACGAGGGCAAGGACCAGAGCTACGTGCTCTACAACCTCACTCAGGAGCAGCTGGCGCATATCCGTCTGCCGCTGGGCGGCCTGCACAAGACTGAGGTGCGCGAGATCGCGGAGCAGCACAAATTTGTCAATGCCCGCAAGCACGACAGTCAGGACATCTGCTTCGTGCCGGATGGCGACTATGCCCGCTTTATGGAGGACTTCACCGGCAAACACTACCCGGCAGGTGATTTTCTGGACGAGAGCGGCAGGGTGGTGGGCACCCACAACGGCGCGGTGCGGTACACCATCGGCCAGCGTAAGGGGCTGGGCCTTGCCATGGGGGCACCTGTGTACGTCTGCGGCAAGGACATGCAGGCAAACACCGTCACGGTAGGGCCGGAGGAGATGCTGTTCGACCGCATCGTGTATGCGGACGAGGTGAACTGGATCGCCATTCCGGAGCTGACCGGGCCGCTGCGGGTCACAGCCCGCACCCGGTACCATCAGGTGGAGCAGGCCGCCACCGTCTACCCGGCGGAGTGCGGCTTCCGGCTGGAATTTGACCAGCCCCAGCGCGCCCCTACGCCCGGTCAGGCCGTGGTGCTGTATCAGGGCGACACCGTGCTGGGCGGCGGCACCATTACGAGAGTGGAAAAGTAACAAGGAGAACAAAATGCAAAATCAGTATTCCCGCACGCAGCTGCTGCTGGGCGCGGAAGCTATGGAAAAACTGCACAATTCCCGCGTGGCGGTGTTCGGCATCGGCGGCGTGGGCGGCTACACGGTGGAAGCGCTGGCGCGCAGCGGTGTGGGGGCACTGGATCTGATCGATGACGATAAGGTCTGCCTGACCAACCTCAACCGCCAGATCATCGCCACCCGCAGCACGGTAGGGCAATATAAGGTAGATGTGGCTGCGCAGCGCATCCACGACATCGACCCGGATATCAAAGTGACCACCCACCGGTGCTTCTTTGGCCCGGAAACACAGGACCAGTTCGACTTTACCCAGTACGACTATGTGGTGGATGCCATTGACACCGTCACCGGCAAGCTGGCCTTGGTGATGAAATGCAAGGAGGCGGGCACCCCCATCATCTGCTCCATGGGCGCAGGCAACAAGATGGACCCGACCCGCTTTGAAGTGACCGATATCTACAAGACCTCGGTCTGCCCGCTGGCCAAGGTGATGCGCACCGAGTGCCGCAAGCGCAAAATCAAGCACCTGAAGGTGGTCTACTCCAAGGAGCCTGCCATGACCCCCATCGAGGATGACGCCATCAGCTGCAAATATCACTGCATCTGCCCTCCGGGCACCCAGCGCAAGTGCACCCAGCGCCGTTCGGTGCCGGGCTCCAATGCCTTTGTGCCCTCGGTGGCTGGCCTGATCATCGGCGGCGAGGTGGTAAAAGACCTTGTGGGCTTTGTACCGATGAAGGGCTGATATTTAAAATAGTTTTTACGGAACCCCGGAAAAGTCTGCGGATTTTTCTGGGGTCCTTTCTGTTATGGGCAGTGTCACCGCCCACTCCGTCCTTCTTCCGCTCGCCAGACCACCAGCGGGATGCAGCCCTCGCACTCCCCAGAAGAAAATATCGTCGATCATAGTTCTGGCCGACCTTCAGACATGGCATCGCGTCATCCTGACAGAGCAGGCGGCACCGCTGCGGCACAGGCTTCAAAAATACTGCAAAAATAAATTTGCAACTAATTTGCATTTTGGTATTGCAATTGGAGAGAATATCGTGTATAATCATCCCTGTTCAAAAATGCAACCAATTTGCAATTTACTAAAATGAAGCGACGAACGGTCGTTTTTAGGAGCGTATATGGAACTGTTTCTGGATGTTCTGGGCGAATCTCTGGTGGATACCGCTAAGATGCTGCCCTTCCTGTTTTTGGCTTATCTTCTGATCGAGTATATCGAGACCCGCCACGGTGAGCGCATTGAAGCACTGCTGGCAGGCGGCGGGCGCTGGGGCGCGATTCCGGGCGCGGTGCTGGGCTGTGTGCCGCAGTGCGGCTTCTCGGCCATTGCGTCCAACTTCTACTCCTCCCGTGTGATCACGCTGGGCACCCTGATGGCCGTCTACCTTGCCACCAGCGACGAAGCCATCCCGCTGCTGGTATCCATGCCGGCTTATTGGGACAAGCTGGCGGTGCTCATGGTCATCAAGGTGGTATACGCCATTGTGGTGGGCTTTGTGCTGGATTTTGTCCTGCGCGGCGTACTGCCCAAATCGCTGCGCGGCGGCTACACTGGCCATGCGGATGAAGTGGACTGTCACGAGGAGCACAGCGACGAAGAGGGTAAGCCCGCCCCCATCTGGAAAGCGGCCCTGCGCCACACGCTGGAGATCTTTGTGTTCATTTTTGCGTTCAGTCTGGTGTTCGGCCTGATCGTGGAAGGCGTGGGCGAAGATGTGTTTGCAGACCTTCTGGGCAGCATGGGCTTCTTCCAGCCGGTAGTGGCCGCACTGGTGGGCCTGATCCCCAACTGCGCCGCCAGCGTGCTGCTGACCCAGCTGTATGTGGAGGGCGCTCTGCGCTTTTCCAGTCTGGTGGCGGGCCTTTGCACCGGTGCAGGCGTGGGCCTTGCGGTGCTGTGGCGCACCAATCCTTCGTGGAAGCAGAACCTGTTCATCACCGGCCTGACATGGGGTGCAGGCGCGTTCCTCGGCGTGGCAATGCAGGTGGTCGTGGCCGTGTTTGCGTGATCACGAGAAGGAGCTGCAAAGAAAACAGCATCGTGAAACAAAATAAGGCTATTGCATGGAATTCTGTGCAGTAGCCTTATTTTTATGCCCAAATGCACCCCAATTTTAAAAAAGTATGGTATACTGGTACAAAACTCAGTTCCATAGGGGAGAATAGAATGCAATATAAGATTCTGGCAAGCGATTACGACAACACACTGGTGCCCTTTGGCGAGGGCAAGCCGCGTCAGAAGGTGGTAAAAGCCATCAAAAAGCTGCAGGCCGCAGGCGGCAGATTTGTGCTCAGCACCGGCCGTGCGTATCCGTGCGTCAACCTCAAAGGGCAGCTGGGCGGCATCCGGTTCGATTATGCCATCACCTGCAACGGTGCCTGTGTGGTGGACCGCGAGGGCCGTATCGTGGCCGAGCACCCGCTCACTGCAGAGGAAATGTATGCGCTGGTGGATTTCTGCGAGGATTATAACTATCCGCTGCAGTTCAATTTCAGGGATGCCTGCTACGCCTACTGCGAGTATGAATATCTGCACAGGGGCTATCAGCAGATGAACAGCATCGGGCTGGACTGTGTGGACGGTGAAGATCAGGACCGCCACCTGATCGATATGCCTCACGCGGCCTTTGCGGCCATGCCGCCGGAGCGTGTGGCAGACTTCAACGCCAAGTACGGCCATCTGGGCCTGCACTGGATGCAGGTGGGCGCGCAGAATGCCGACGGCCTGTGCTACTACGACATCGTGCGCGGTGGAATGGACAAAGGCGTTGGCCTTGCCGACCTGTGCGAAAAGATGGGCCTAACACTGGCCGATGCCGTGGCGGCAGGCGATTCTGCCAACGATGTGGCCATGCTGAAGGCAGCGGGCCTTGGCTGCTGCATGGCAAACGGCACGCCGGACGCAAAGGCTGCCGCCGACCGCATCATTGGCGATGTGCGGGAGGACGGCCTTGCCGACCTGATCGATGAGCTGTGGTTCGACGGCCCCAGAGCAGAGCCGTCCGGCCGCGACCTTGGCTCGCCTTGGGATAAAATTGAAAGTGCAGGCGGACAATGAGCTTTGAACCGGTGTATAACGAACACAGCCGGGCGCTGATCCTTGGCACATGGCCCAGCCCCAAAAGCCGGGAGATGGCCTTTTACTACGGCCACCCGCAGAACCGCTTCTGGCCCGTGCTGGCCGCGCTGACCGGTGAGCCGGTGCCTGCCCGTGAGGACATTGAAGCCAAAAAGCAGATCATCCTGCGCCATGGGCTGGCCCTCTGGGACACGCTGGAACGCTGCACCATCACCGGCGCAGCGGACGCTTCCATCAAGGATGCAGTGCCGAATGATATTGCCGCTCTGCTGGCAAAGGCACCCATCGAAGCAGTATTCTGCAACGGAGCCACCGCATACCGAATCTATACAAAGTATCTGCAGCCGGTGTCCGGCATTGCAGCGGTAAAGCTGCCCAGCACCAGCCCGGCAAACGCTGCCTGCCGCCCGGAAAAGCTGCGCGAAATCTGGGGCGCGGCTCTCTTGCCGTGGATCAACAAATGATGGCAAGGTTGTAAATTATCCGTGAAAGCCTTGCGTTTTTCGCGGGGTGCGGTATTATGGGTAACATAAGGGGCAATGCCCCGGACAAGGAGAAGAAACATGAGCAAGATCATCCGCACCAGAAAGCCCAGCGTTCTGCCATTTTATGCAATGGCACTGGTCTTTTTGGTATTGTGCGCGGTACTGCCGGTGTATAAGCTGTGGGCGCTTCTGGCGGCGCTGGGCGGTGCATTTGTGGCCTTTGGTGCGGCACAGAAGGTCTGCCCGCCCCGGGTGGTGGAGCACGAAGTGCCTTTCCACACCGGTGTGGAGGATGTGGACGCGATGCTGACCGACATCCAGCAGAAACTGGATACCCTGCACAGCCTCAACGAGCAGCTGCCGGACCCGCAGCTCTCTGCCGCCATGACCCGCATGGAAAAGGCGGGCCGCTCCATTGTGGAAGCGGTGGAAGCAAACCCGGAAAAGGCAAAGCAGGTGCGCAGGTTCGCAAACTACTACCTGCCGGATGCGGTGAACGTTCTGCAGCAGTATGCAAAGCTGGCAAAGCAGGGCGTGCGCGGCGAGAATGCCGCCGCCATCCGTACCGAGGTGGAGCACAATGCTGCTTCCATTGCCACGGCGTTTGAAAACCAGCTGGATGCCCTGTACGCCGCCGAGAGCATGGACCTTTCGGCAGATATCACGGTGCTGCAGAACATGCTCAAAGGGCAGGGCCTGAGCTAAGAAAAAAGGTAAACGGTATTTGGAAAGGAAGGAATCTCTTATGGCAGACAATACATTCAACTTTGATCTGGATGCACCCGCTGTGCCCACCCTGACACTGGACCCCGCCCCGGCAGCGGAGGAAAAGGCTGCACCCGCCCAGCAGGAAGCTGCCGCACCGGAACAGCCGCAGGTGAACCTGACCCCGGAAGAACAGGCCATGGTGGATCAGTTTGCTGAAAAGATCGATATTACCAACAGCCAGCAGGTGCTGCAGTACGGCTCCGCCTGTCAGAAGAAGATCGGCGATTTCTCCGAGGCCGCCCTTTCCAAGGTGGCCACCAAGGATCTGGGCGAAGTGGGCGATATGATCACCAGCCTGATCGGTGAGCTGAAGAGCTTTGATGCAGGCGAGGAAGAAAAAAAGGGCATCCTCGGCTTCTTCAAGAAGAAGGGCGACCAGCTGGATGCCATGAAGATGAAGTACAACAAGGCCGAGACCAACGTGGAAAAGATCCAGTCCATGCTGGAGGGCCATCAGGTGCAGCTGCTCAAGGACATCGCCATGCTGGATAAGATGTACGAGCTGAACATGGCCTACTTCAAGGAGCTGAGCATGTATATCCTTGCCGGCAAAAAGAAGCTGGCCGATGTGCGCGCAAACGAGCTGCAGCAGGCCATGGACAAGGCCAAGGTTTCCGGCCTGCCGGAGGATGCACAGGCGGCTCGTGATCTGGCCGACCAGTGCGAACGCTTTGAGAAGAAGCTCTATGATCTGGAACTGACCCGCAACATCAGCCTGCAGATGGGGCCGCAGATCCGCCTGCTGCAGAACAACGACACCATGATGGCAGAGAAGATCCAGTCCACCATCGTCAACACCATCCCCCTGTGGAAGAACCAGATGGTGCTGGCACTGGGTCTGGCCCACAGCCAGCAGGCCATGCAGGCCGAGCGTGCCGTGACCGACATGACCAACGACCTGCTCAAGAAGAACGCCGAGGCCCTGAAGATGGGTACCATCGAGACCGCAAAGGAGAGCCAGCGCGGTGTGGTGGATATCGAGACCCTGCAGCAGACCAACAAGAGCCTGATCGAGACGCTGGACGAGCTGAACAAGATCCAGAGCGAGGGCCGCGCAAAGCGCGCTGCCGCCGAGCAGGAGCTGAACCGCATCGAGGACGAACTGAAAGCAAAAATGATGGAGATCCGGAGCTGAGATGGCAAACGCAGATTTTTCGCAAAAACAGAACAGCACTTCCGGCGGTTTTGACGCGGGCAGCTACCGCGAACAAAAGCAGCCGGAGCAGGCCGTGCCGCTGACACCTCTGCAGCAGAAGCTGGCAGGGCTGGAAGCAAAGCTGCCCGCAGCCCTTTCCACCCGCGCAGCTGCACTGGCGCTGAGCGTGGTGGTGATGCTGGCGGCCTTTTTGGGCTTTGGCAGCGCCAAGCTGCGCAGCCGATACAACGAAGTCCGCAAATGGTACACGGTGGGTGTGGCGGCAGACAACGGCTATAACCTCAACGAGGAGCTGACCACCCGCATGAACACGGCGGCAAACATCATCACCACCGCCGGCAGCACGCTGGGAGCGGACAGTGCCGAGGTGCAGGCCGCACAGAGCGCGCTGAGCGATTTTACCGCCTGTCTGGAAGCCGTGCAGAACGGCGGCAGAAGTCAGGCACCCACCTCGCTGCCCTATTATCAGGGCAGCACGATGCATGCGCTGTATCAGGCCAACGAGGTGCTGGGGTCGCGGATCGATCAGCTCTACGCAAAGCTGCAGGAGCAGGCCGCAGACCCCATGAAGATGGGCGCAGTGCAGGGCCAGTACGGCCAGTTCAACAGTGCATCCACGATCATCGGCACCCTGAAATACAACGATGCCGTTTACAACTACCAGAAAGAGACCGGCGGCTTCCCGGCCAGCGTGTTGGGAGCCATTGCCGGTGTAAAGGAGGTTGAACCCTTCGCATGAAAAATTTTGCAAAACGCGTGAGCGCTCTGGTGCTGGCCCTTGTGGTGGGCGCGGCAGTCCTGTGCCCGGCGGCCCTTGCCGCCGCCAGCCTGCCGGACCTGCCCAGAGACGAATGTGTGGTGGATGATGCTAACATTCTGAGCGACAGCACTACCCAGACCATCGTTGATCTGAACAACCAGCTGCAGTCCAGCTGCAACGGAGCACAGATCGGCGTACTGACTGTAGATTATACGGGTAATTATTCCACTGAGGATTATGCAACACAGGCCTTCAACGCCTGGGGCATCGGCTCGGCTTCCGAGAACAACGGCGTGCTGATCCTGCTGGTGATGGAGTCGCCCATCTACGAGGACGGCGATTACTACGTGACCTACGGCGACGGCTTCCGCAATACCACGCTGGAAAGTCAGGCCAGTGCCATTGCCCAGAGCATGGAAAACGACTTTGCTGCCTATGATTACGACGGTGCAGTGACCACCTGTGCCAACAATGTGGCCAGCACCATTGCGGATATCTACGGTGTGAGCCTTTCGGGCAATAATGGCAGCTATGCCCAGCCGGACGACGGCCCCACCACTTTTGAGGATGTCGTTCTGGGTATCGTGATCCTGTTCATGTCCCTGATGGTGATGCTGATCATCGTACTGTTCGTGTTCCGGGTGTTCATTGCACCCATCGGCCATGCAGTGGGCTGGAACTGGGGCCCCTTCGCATGGGGCTACATGGCAGGCTCGGCCCGCCGCCTCCTCCGGGCCCCGGCTTCGGTCCCGGATACGGCCCGGGCTATGGCCCCGGCCCCCGCAATGACCGGCCCCGCCCACCCCGGAACAATAACCGCCGTCCGCCCCGTCCTCCCATGGGCGGCAGCTTTGGCGGCGGGTCCTTCGGTGGCGGCAGCTTTGGCGGCGGCTCGTTCGGTGGAATGGGCGGCGGCGGCAGCCACGGCGGCGGCGGTGGCCGCGGCCGTTAAAAAGCACAAAAACACGGAGAACTGCTGTGGGCGGTATGCCTGCGGCAGTTCTCTTTTTAGGTTTCAGGTGTGAAGGAAATTCATTTGACAAATCAACTTTATTAACCTATACTGAGAAACATGCATAATAAGCCAGAAATAAAGGCTCTGAGGGCGGAAAAGCCGCAGAGCAGGGAACGATAAAAATAGAGGGAGAAAACCATGCTGACTCTGGATAAGATCTACCATGCAGCCTTTGTGCTCAAGGATGTTGCCCGCAAGACCGACCTCATCGAGGCACCCAAACTCTCCAAGGACTGCCAGCTGTACCTGAAAACCGAAAACCTGCAGGCCACCGGCAGCTTTAAGGTGCGCGGTGCTTACTATAAGATCAGCCAGCTTTCCGAGGAGGAGAGCGCCAAGGGCGTGATCGCCTGCTCTGCCGGCAACCACGCACAGGGCGTGGCGCTGGCTGCTACCCGCCGCGGCATCAAGAGCATCGTCTGTATGCCGGACGGTGCCCCCATCATGAAGGTGGAGAATACCAAGAATCTGGGCGCAGAGGTGTGTCTGGTGCCCGGCACCTACGATGATGCCCACGACAAGGCTGTGGAGCTGCAGGAAGAGACCGGCATGACCTTTATCCACCCCTATGACGATGAGCAGGTCATCGCGGGGCAGGGAACCATTGGTCTGGAAATTCTGGATCAGCTGCCGGATGTGGATGCGGTCGTTGTGCCGGTGGGCGGCGGCGGCCTGATCTCCGGCGTGGCCTTTGCCATCAAGAGTCTGCGCCCGGAGGTGAAGGTCTATGGCGTACAGGCCGAGGGTGCACCCAGCATGTACCGCAGCCTGCACGAGCATAAGTACCAGACCCTGAAAGCCGTTTCTACCTTTGCAGACGGCATTCAGGTCAAGACTCCCGGTGAGCTGACCTACCAGATCTGTGAGCAGTATGTGGACGACATCGTGACCGTGAGCGAGGATGAGACCGCTGCCGCCATCCTCTCGCTGATGGAGAACCAGAAGCTGGTTGCCGAGGGTGCCGGAGCCGTGCCGGTGGCTGCAGTGCTGTTCCACAAACTGCCGGTCGAGGGCAAAAAGGTGGCCTGCGTCGTCTCCGGCGGCAACATCGATGTGAACATCCTCAACCGCGTGATCACCCGTGGTCTGGTCATGAGCGGCCGCAAGGCGAACATGACCATTGCGCTGGAGGACAAGCCCGGCCAGCTCAAGAAGGTGGCGGAGATCGTGTCCCGCTGCGGCAGCAATGTGGTGTCGGTGCAGCACGATGGCTCCGATCCCAACATGCCCATTTCCAGCTGCTTCCTCAAGCTCACCCTTGAGACCCGCGATGCCGAGCAGATCGAGCAGATCCGCGCAGAGCTTGCAAAAGAGGGTTTCCAGCTTGTGAGCGAAAGAGTATAATAGAAGAAAAAAGAAAGGAACGTTTTATCATGAAAGTCGTTTCCACTTCCAACGCACCCGCAGCCATCGGCCCTTACAGCCAGGCGATCGATCTGGGCAATATGGTGTTTGTTTCCGGCCAGATCCCGGTAGACCCTGCTACCGGCAAGATGGCCGATACGGTTGAAGAGCAGGCTGCACAGAGCCTTGCAAACCTCAGGGCCATTCTGGCCGAGGTTGGCCTTTCCATGGCAAATGTGGTCAAGACTGTCATTTTTCTGGCCGATATCAACGATTTTGCTGCTGTGAATGCCGTGTATGCCAAGGCCTTTGCTGAGCCGTTCCCTGCCCGCAGCTGCGTGCAGGTGGCCGCCATTCCCAAGGGCGCAAAGCTGGAGATCGAGTGCATCGCCGTGCGCGAATGATCAGGCCTAAACACAAAAGGGGCTGTGCCGCTGGCACAGCCTCTTTTGCGTGTATGAGGAAGAATGAGAACAGCAATTACGGGCGCAGACCCATGCCGCCCTCCAGCGTGAGGGTCTCGCCGGACAGATACTTGAAGTCCGGCATAGCCAGCTGCACGCATACCCGGCCGATCTCGGTCTCGGGGTTGGCGTAGTGGCCCATGGGCGGCATCTTGACGTTGGCCTTGAACGCATCCGGGTATGCCTGCTGGAACTGCTCCAGCTTGGCGGTCCAGGCCAGCGGGCAGATCACGTTGACATTGATGCCATCCTTGCCCCACTCAGTAGCGGCCACGCGGGACAGGCCGCGGATGCCCTCCTTGGCGGCAGCGTAGGCGCACTGGCCAAAGTTGCCAAACAAGCCTGCACCGGATGCAAAGTTGATCACGCTGCCCTTGGACTTGGCCAGATAGGGATAGCAGGCCTTCATATAGTAAAATGCAGCGTACAGGCCGGAATAAAGGGCAAGATCAAACTGCTCGGTGGTGTGCTCTGCCAGCGGCACGCCGGAAGCGGATGCCTGTGCGTTGTTCACCAGCACTTGAATGCCGCCAAAGATATCCACAGCCTGCTTGACGACATTTTGCACGGTGGCTTCGTTGTCGGTGCCTGCACACACATCTGCCTGCACCGGCAGAACGCGGATGCCATACTTGGATTCCAGCTCGTTTTTTGCCTCTTCCAGTTTTTTTACATTGCGGCCAGTGATGACCAGATTTGCGCCCTCTTTTGCAAAGGCGGTGGCAATGCCATAGCCGATGGAGCCGCAGCTGCCATCGGAAAGTACGGCGCGGCCTGCGCCGGTGATGATAGCGGTCTTACCCGTTAAAAAGCCCATAGTTGCCCTCCAGAAATACTCAGTTGATATATCAATTGGCTGATGTTGGCCATATTATAGCCTGAATTTCAATAGAATGCAAGGCTTTTTACCGATAAATAAAAAATAGACAAAGAATGCCGAGAAGGTGAAAAAATTCACGACTTCTCGGCATTTTGTGAAAGATTTATCAGAGATTTTGATGTTAAAATAAAGACAAACTAATTACTTCTGCACGCCTGCCTCGCACTGCTCAATAAACTGCTTTGCCACGCGGGGGCTGCGGCCGCCGGCGCGGATGGCAAAGGCTTCGGCTTTGACCAGCAGCTGATCCATCGGCATGTCGATGCCGTGCTGCTTTGCCAGTTCGGCCAGAATGGTCTCAAACCGGGCCTTCTCCGGCCGCTGGAAAGTGACCGTCAGGCCGAATCGGGCGGAAAGGCTCATCAGCTCCTGTCGGGTATCGGCTTCGTGGATGTCGTCGCCGGTGCGGTCGGTCAGTGTTTCTTTAATAAGGTGGCGGCGGTTGGAGGTGGCGTATACCGCAATGTTTTTGGCTCTGCCGCCCACGCTGCCCTCCAGAATGGCCTTCAGGGCGGCAAAGTTGTCGTCGTTGGCGGTAAAGCTCAGGTCGTCGATGAACAGGATGAATTTGAGCGGGTTCGCGGCCAGCTTGTCCATCAGATCCGGGATCTGGTAGAGCTGGTTCTTCTTCACTTCCACCAGCCGCAGGCCTTCAGGTGCAAACTCATTGGCAATGGCTTTCACCGCACTGGACTTGCCGGTGCCTGCATCGCCGTACAGCAGCACATTGTTGGCGGGCATCCCGGCCAGCAGGGCCTTTGTGTTGGCAATGACCTTTTCGCGCTCCTTCTCGTAGCCGGGCAGCTCGGAAAGGCGCTGAGGGTCCGGGTATTTCACCGGCACCAGCTGGCCGTTCTCCACCGTGAACACATGGTGCTTGGCAAACATGCCATAGCCCTTTTTTCCCACCTCGCTCATGCGCTGGGCGTAGGCGGCAGGCAGGTCGATGCCGGAGGTCTCCCACCGGGGCAGGAAAGCCAGCTCCTGCGCCTGCCCTGTGGCAGAACCGGCAGCGGCCAGCAGCTCGTCCAGCGTCAGGCCGCACAGAGCCTGCAGAAAAGCCAGTTCACTGTCCAGCGCGGTCTGCAGTGCAGGGGCAAGGGTGCCCGATGCAGCCTGACGTACGCAGACGGTCTCGGCTTCCAGCACAGCGGCGCTGAGGTAGCTGCCCCAGTTGGTGGTGTGCTCGAACAGTGCGGCTTCAAATTGGGCCGCAGCGTCGCACACCGGGCCATAGCCGGGCGCACCGGCTTCCATGCGGTCGGTCAGGTCCACAAGCCTTGCCACAACGGGGTCGTCCAGCAGGCTGCGGAAAACAACAAGCCCGTGCAGCCGGGCATTCCATTCTCTCAATTTCATATTCCTGTCCTCTGGTTGGTCTTAAATTAAACGCGCGGGCGCGCATATCAGAAGTATACAGCGCATTCTGCCATGGCGCAAGAGGTGTTCAATTAACTTCATGTTTGGGGTGATTCAGGTTACAAATTGTCGATTGACAAAAGCCCGGTTTATAGTATAATTTACATCAACAAATGCGCAGATGGGAAAAAGTACCACACGATCCCCACTGTTCAGAGAGCTGCCGTCTGGTGCAAGGCAGTCAGTGCTTCGTGCGGAAAATCATCCCGGAGCAGCCTGCCCAACGGGTGCAAAACCCTTGTAAGCAGCGCCGGTTGCAGCCGTTACCGTGCAGGGCTTTGTTGGAAGCCCGTGAGAGGGTGTGCACAGCACGCCAACGAGAGTGGTACCGCAGAGAGCTTGATGATCACAAGGTCTTTGTCTCTTGGTTTAACAGGGGACAAAGGCCTTTTCTTTTAAAAAGAAGCTCCCCGGGAACGTGTAAAAAGTGGAAAAAGGTTAGGAAAACAGGAGAAACTCACCATGCAGTTGAATGGTTCTCAGATTTTTGTGGAGGTCCTCTGCGAGCAGGGCGTGGACACCCTTTTTGGCTATCCCGGCGGCGCAGTGCTGAACCTTTACGATGAGCTGTACAAAAATTCGGACCGCATCACCCATGTGCTGACGGCACATGAACAGGGCGCGGCCCACGCGGCAGACGGTTATGCCCGTGCCACCGGCCGCACCGGTGTGGTGCTGGCCACCAGCGGCCCGGGTGCCACCAATCTGGTCACCGGCATTGCCACAGCCTATATGGACTCGGTGCCCATGGTGGCCTTTACCGGCAACGTGACCACCGCCGGCCTTGGCAAGGACAGCTTTCAGGAAGCCTACATTGAGGGCATCACGATGCCCATTACCAAGCACAACTTCACGGTGCGCCGTGTGGAAGAGCTGGCCGATACCATGCGCTCTGCCTTCCGTATTGCACAGAGCGGCCGCAAGGGCCCGGTGCTGGTGGATATCCCCAAGGACGTGACAGCGGCGGTATGCGAGTTCACCCCCAAAAAGCCGGAGCCCATCCGCACCGTTACCACCTTCAACGCGGAGCAGGTCAAGTGGGCAGCGGATCTTATCAATGCGGCCCAGCGACCGCTGGTCTACTTTGGCGGCGGCGTGCGCAGCGCAGCCTCCTGCCAGCCGCTGCGGGATCTGCTGCACAAGGCAGAGATCCCGGCCACCTACACCCTGATGGCCGCAGGCGTTGTGCCCTACGGCGACCCGATGAACATTGGCATGGTGGGTATGCACGGCTGCTACACCTCCAACCGCGCTGTGGCCGACTGCGACGTGCTGATTGCAGTGGGCACCCGCTTTTCGGACCGTGTGGCCCTGAACCCCAAGACCTTTGCAAAGAATGCCACCATCATCCAGATCGACATCGACCCCAGTGAGCTGGGCAAGAATGTGGAGGTCGATCTTTCCATCGTGGGCGATGCCGCTTACGTGCTGAACGCCATGCTGCCGCAGATCGAGGAAAAGAAGCATCCCGACTGGATGAAGATGATCCGTGAGTGGCAGGCACAGGATTACCACCCGGTGTCCGACCCCACCCGCCTGATGCCCCATCAGGTGATCGGCGAGGTGTGCAACCAGTGCGGCCCCGAAGCCGTGTATGTGACCGATGTGGGCCAGCACCAGATGTGGGCGGCACAATACCTGCGCCACGCCAAGAGCCGCGGCTTTATCACCAGCGGCGGTCTGGGTACCATGGGCTTTGGCTACGGTGCCGCCATTGGCGCACAGATGGCCCTTGGCCGCGACCAGCGGGTGGTCATGTTTACCGGCGACGGCTCCTTCCACATGAACCTGAACGAGGCCTGCACCGCCGTGAGCTATGAGCTGCCCATCATCACCGTGATCTTCAACAACTCGGTGCTGGGCATGGTGCGCCAGTGGCAGACCACCTTCTACGAAAAGCGCTACAGCCAGACCGACCCCCACCGCAAGACGGACTTCGTCAAGCTGGCCGAGGGCTTTGGCCTGAAGGGCTACCGCTGCAGAAACCTGCCGGAGTTTCAGGCTGCTTTTGCCGATGCAATGAAGCAGAAAGGCCCTACTTGGATCGAGTGCATCATCGATAAGGACGAAAAGGTGCTGCCCATGATCCCCGGCGGCGGCGACATCAACGATATCATCATGGAATAAGGAGGGCACAGCAATATGGAATCCAACAAGCGCAGGGTCATCAGCCTGCTGGTGGACAACCAGAGCGGTGTTCTGGCCCGTGTGTCCAACCTGTTCTGCCGCCGCGGCTTCAACATCGACAGCCTGACGGTCTCGGCCACCAACGACCCGGCAGTCAGCCGCATCACCGTGACCATTACCAGCGATGACAAGGCCCTCAAGCAGCTGATCCTGCAGACCGAACGGCTGGAAGTTACCCGTCAGGTGTTCGTGCTGGACGGCGAAAAATCTCTGGAACGGGAACTGCTGCTGCTGAAGGTAGTGTCCGATGTGCACAACCGCAGCGAGCTGCGGGAGATCGCCAGCATCTACAAGGCCAAGATCATCGACCTTTCGCCGGACAGCATGGTGTTCGAGCTGATCGGCAAGCCGGATAAGATCGATGCCTTCCTGAAAATGTTTACAGATTACAAAATTTTGGAGCAGTGCCGCACCGGTGTTACCGCACTGGAGCGCGGCGGGATGCATCAGCATATGCAGAAGCCTCCGCAGGAGGTGCGCGAAGCACAGCTGCCTCTGCCGGGGACCCACTGCCCGGAACGGACCTGAGCTTTTCCGCTCCACAGTGAGCGAAAATATAAGATCGTTTACAATCAGTCACTGAATAAACACAAAACAAAAAAGGAGAACAACTACCATGGCTATCAAGAAATACTACGATTCCGACTGCAACCTCGGCGTGCTGGACGGCAAGACCGTCGCTGTCATCGGCTTCGGAAGCCAGGGCCACGCACACTCTGAGAATCTTGCCGAGAGCGGTGTCAATGTCGTTGTCGGTCTGCGCAAGGGTTCTGCTCACTGGGAGAAGGCTTCTGAGTTCGCAGCAACTCACGAGAACTTCAAGGTCATGGAAGTGGAAGAAGCTGCCAAGGCCGGCGACGTTGTCATGATGCTGGTGCCCGATGAGCTGTGCGCTGACATCTATAACAAGCAGGTGGCTCCCTACATGACCGAGGGCAAGGCACTGGCTTTTGCACACGGTTTCAACATCCACTTCAAGACCATCACCGCTCCTAAGAACGTTGACGTTATCATGATCGCTCCCAAGGGCCCCGGCCACATCGTCCGCCGCCTGTACACCGAGGGTGAGGGCTGCCCCTCTCTGATCTGCGTGGAGCAGGACTACACCGGCAAGGCTAAAGATATTGCTCTGGCATACGCTTCCGGCATCGGCGCTGGCCGTGCAGGCATCCTGCAGACCACCTTCAAGGAGGAGACCGAGACCGACCTGTTCGGCGAGCAGGCAGTGCTGTGCGGCGGCGTTTCCGAGCTGATCCACGCCGGTTTCGATACGCTGGTGGAAGCTGGCTACGAGCCCGAGATGGCATACTTTGAGACCTGCCACGAGATGAAGCTGATCGTTGACCTGATCAACGAGGGCGGCTTCTCCAAGATGCGTTACTCCATCTCCAACACCGCTGAGTACGGCGACTACCGCACCGGAAAGCGCCTGATCACTGCCGAGACCCGCAAGGAGATGAAGAAGGTCCTGACCGAGATCCAGGACGGCACCTTCGCTTCCGAGTTCCTGACCGAGATGAGCCCCAATGGCGGCCGCAAGGTGCACTTCCTGGCAAAGCGCCGCATGGAAGCAGAGCTGCCCATCGAGAAGGTCGGCGCAGAGCTGCGCAGCATGATGAGCTGGCTGAAGAAGTAAAAGTTTGACATCCTCGCCCTCTCAGTCTCGCATTCGCTCGACAGCTCTCCCAAAGGGAGAGCCCTTGGCAGAACGGGAAACTTATCCGCAATGCCAAAGCCTCCCACTTTGGGAAAGATTCTCCCCGCATCGGGGAGAAATGTCACCGCAGGTGACAAAGTGGGGAACAGGTGGCACGCCGTAAGGCGTGACGGAGAGGGCGAGCCGCTTGACCGAGAAGGCGTTTTTATCGTCAGAAAAGAGGATTTGAAATGAGAAGCGACAATGTGACCAAGGGCTCGGAGCGCGCCCCGAACCGAAGCCTGTTTTACGCACTGGGCTACACCAAGGAAGAACTGGAGCGCCCGCTGATCGGCGTGGTTTCCGCATACAGCGAGATCGTGCCCGGCCATATGAATCTGGACAAGATCGCCGATGCCGTCAAGGCCGGCGTTGAGATGGCAGGCGGCACGCCCATCCTGATCCCCGCCATTGGCGTGTGCGACGGCATCGCCATGGGCCATGTGGGCATGAAGTACAGCCTTGCATCCCGTGAGCTGATCTGCGACAGCGTGGAGACCATGCTCATGGCCCACCAGCTGGACGGTCTGGTGCTGGTGCCCAACTGCGATAAGATCGTGCCCGGCATGGTGATGGCAGCGGTGCGCATGGATGTGCCCGCTGTGGTCTGCTCCGGCGGCCCCATGCTGGCCGGTACCTACGGCGGCGAAGAGGTCAGCCTTTCCAAGATGTTTGAGGCTGTGGGTGCCTACAAGGCCGGTATGATCACCGAGGATCAGCTGGAAGACTGCACCTGCAACTGCTGCCCCAGCTGCGGCAGCTGCTCCGGCATGTACACCGCCAACAGCATGAACTGCCTGTGCGAGGCCATCGGCATCGCACTGCCCGGCAACGGCACCATTCCTGCCGTCTACTCCAAGCGTCTGCAGCTGGCAAAGCACGCCGGTATGGCCATCATGGAAATGGTGCGCAAGGGCATCACCGCACGCCAGATCATCAACGAGCGCTCCATCCGCAACGCTCTTACCTGCGATATGGCGCTGGGCTGCTCCACCAACACCGTGCTGCACCTGCTGGCCATCGCCTATGAGGCCGGTGTGCCCATCGACCTGAAGCTGTTCAATGAGATCAGCGCCAAGACCCCGAACCTGTGCCATCTGGCACCGGCCGGCCCCACCCACATGCCGGATCTCTACGCCGCAGGCGGCATCCCCGCCGTGCAGGCAGAGCTGGCCAAGAAGGGCCTGCTGGATCTGGATGTGCCCACCGTTACCGGCAAGACGCTGGGCGAGAACATCAAGGGCGCACACATCCTGAACGACAAGGCCATCCGTCCCATCGACAACCCCTATTCCCAGACCGGTGGTCTGCAGATCCTGTGGGGCAACATTGCACCGGACGGCTGTGTGGTCAAGCGCAGCGCCGTGGCCCCCGAGATGCAGCAGCATTCCGGCCCGGCCCGCGTGTTCAACAGCGAGGACGAGGCCATTGCCGCCATCTATGCGGGCAAGATCGTCCCGGGCGATGTGGTGGTCATCCGCTACGAAGGCCCCAAGGGCGGCCCCGGTATGCGTGAGATGCTGAACCCCACCTCCGCTCTGGCCGGCATGAAGCTGGACAAGACGGTGGCTCTCATCACCGACGGCCGCTTCTCCGGCGCAAGCCGCGGTGCAGCCATCGGCCATGTGAGCCCGGAGGCTGCTTCCGGCGGCCCCATCGGCCTGATCGAGGAGGGAGATACCATCAACATTGATATCCCCAATGCCTCCATCACGCTGGAGGTCAGCGATGAAGTTCTGGCCCAGCGCAAGGCAAAGTATGTTGCTCCCGAACCCAACATTAAGACCGGCTGGCTGAGCCGCTACGCACGCATGGTCACCAGTGCAAATCTGGGCGCTGTGCTGAAGTAAAAACTCCCTCAGTCAAACCCTTGCGGGTTTGCCAGCTCCCCCGGAGGAGGAGCCTTTTCCGTCTTATTGCGATGACGGAAGGAGTTTATCGTCCCCCACAAACAACAAAATCCCCGCTGTGCAGCTGCACAGCGGGGATTTTTTGCGATACGATGTTATTCTCCGTGGCCGAACAGCACCGCACGGAAGGTGCGGAAGATGATGCGCCAGTCCACCAGAAAGCTGCGCTCCTTGACGTACTTCACATCCAATGCCATCCATTCGTCAAAGCTCAGCTGGTTGCGGTGCGGCGCGATCTGCCAGTAGCAGGAAAGGCCGGGTGTCACGTACAGCCGCTGCCATTCATAGGGCGTGTACTGGGCTACCTCGCGGGGCAGCGCCGGGCGCGGGCCTACAATGCTCATATCGCCCTTGAGGATGTTCACCAGCTGCGGCAGCTCGTCGATGCTGGTCTTGCGGATGAAATGGCCCACACGGGTGATGCGCGGGTCATCCTTCATCTTGAACACCGGGCCGTCCATCTCGTTGTCCTTCAGCAGATCGTTGAGCTTGCTCTCGGCGTTCGGGCACATGGAACGAAACTTGTACAGCCGGAACAGCTTGCCATTGCGGCCCACCCGCCACTGGCTGAAGATGGGGCTTGAACCCGGGCTGTCAAGCCAGATCGCAAGGCTGGTGATGAGCAGCAGCGGCGAAAGCACCACCAGCGCCAGCAGAGAAAAGAAGATATCCTGTGCGCGGCGCACACACCAGTAGGTACGGTGCTCGTACAGGTTTGTTTTGCGGTCGATGGTGACTGGTTTGCGGATGCCAAACTCCGCGCCAGGTTCCTCCATCCAACCAGTCTGCAGCCAGTATTCCGCCTCTGGCGCAGTTGTTGCGGATGTCATGATTCGTTTCACTCCATTTTCCGGTTGATACTATAAAATAGGGGAGAGTCCCCAATCTCTCTCCATGCAGCTTTTTGCACCACATTGAGCAACAAAACTGCACTTTTTATTATAATATCATGTATCTCAGTGGATTGCAAGCAGGATGCGGAGGCTTCAACTGATATAACGGCAAATGTGAAAAATACAGGGGGGGGGGTAAGCTGCACTTTACCCGAACAGGCTCTTTGTATTGTGCATATATACGGAAAGGACTAATCCAACACAGATATACAGCATCAGCACCGAGCTGCCGCCCGCAGAATAGAAGGGCAAGGTGACACCGATGACCGGCAGCAGACGCAGATTCATGCCCACGTTCACGGCGATCTGCGCCATCAAAGCACCGCCGATGCCGGCGCAGATGTAGCTGCCCAGCAGGTCTTCGCTGCGCGCACCGGTGGCAAAGGTCTTGATCACCAGTGCCAGCAGTGCCCCCAGCACGATGCACAGGCCAACAAAGCCAATGGCATTGCCCATCCAGCTGAGAATAAAGTCGTTGTGGGCATTGGGCACGCTGTAGTACCGCCCGCTGAACAGGCCGTTGCCGAAGATGCCGCCGGAGCCGATGGCGATCTCGCCGCGCTGCTGCTGATAGATGATGTTTTTCCAGGTGGCTTCGTTGGGTGCCCAGCCGGTGGTATTCTCCGGGTCGATAACGGCCAGAATGCGGTACCACTGGTAGCCCTTGCCGATCTTATCGCTGAAAAAGGCAAACGCCGCCGCCACGGCCACAGCTGCCGCCGAGATGGCACCGATGATATACTTCCAGCTCAGGCCCGCTGCAAACATCATGCAGCAGCCGATGATGGCGTAGATGATGGCGGTGCCGTCGTCGCCCTGAATGTGGATAATGAGGATGGGCGCGGCCAGATGCAGCAGAAGCTTTGCCAGCTCCTTTGGCTCGTTGATGCGGCTGCGCACATTGTTCAGGTGCATGGCAAAGGTAAGGATAAAGCTGATCTTTGCCAGCTCCGTGGGCTGGAAGGTAAAGCCGCCCAGCTTGTACCAGGAGTAGTTGTCGGTGTCACCGGCGTTGAAGCCGATGGTCAGCGGGCCGATGGCCACATTGCGGATGAACAGCGTGGGCAGCACCAGACCCCATGTCAGGGCTACATGCACCGGCCACACCTTGACAAGGCTGCGGTAGTCGATGCAGGAGAGCAGCAGTGCGATCACGATGCCAAGCCCGGCTGCTGCCGCCTGCACCAGCGCGCGGCGGTAATCGCCGATGCCGGTAATGGCACCAGTGATCTCGTCCGTGGCAAAGCCATTGCCCTGCTTTGCGGCCCAGGAGGCCAGAGCCACCACCGCCATGGTGCTGCTGAAGATGCACAGCAGCAGATAGATCTTATCGGTTCGTTTAAAATATTGTCGAATGCTTTCCAAGAAAGCACCACCTTTCGTTCCCGGATGCACACCGGGTTTTGCCGCTGCAGCGGGCAATACCAACCCAGTTTATCCTATTATACACAGCCTGCACACCGTTTGCAATCCACCGGGTGTGACAGCTTTGCAAAATCCACACGAATGCTTGACAAAGCAGACCGCACCATCTACAATGAAGGTGCAGCAGAAAGCTCCTTTGCAGAGCGCCTGCCGCGCAAAGAAAATGGCAGGAAGATGCCTGCTGGAAAAGGGCGGCGTGCCGCATTGGGCGGCAGATATGCCCGGAGGAAATGGGAATGGAACACGATATGCTCCGCCGTTTTGGGTGTGCACTGTGCGCTCTGGCTTTCGCGCTCACAGCGCTGCCCACAGCGGCTTTTGCACAGCAGCCGGAAGAACAGGCGGCTGTGCAGCAGAGCCTTTCGGCCACAGATGTGCGCGAGATGCAGCAGGCAGATGCTGCTGTGACCGCACTGACCGGAGGCAGCGACTATGCACAGATGACCGAGGACGAGCGCACAGATGCTGCTTTGCAGCAGCTGGATGCGCTGACCGCACAGGGCCTTGTAAAGCAGGGGTCTGTCTACACCGATGCCGAAAACGGCATGATCAGCTTTACCTACAGCTGCGGCGCGCTGGGCGGCATCTTGCTTACCGACCCGGAGGAGGAGAACACCGCAGCCCTGCCGGAGCTGGACGAGAGCCAGCTGCAGGAGCTGGCAGAGAACAAGCGGGTGGGCACGGCGGCGATCTATTATGCGTTTGACAACACGATCAACAGCACCCGCTACCCGTATTATGCCTACATGCAGACCTATTGGGATTCGGTGGGCCTGCAGACGGATCTGGATACCACCGTTACTGTATCCGACCTGCGCAGGATGGGCCGTTACGACCTGTGCATCCTGAGCACCCACGGCGCGTACTACACCTATGAATACGGCTGGCTGTTCAAAAAGACTGCCACGGAACCGCTGATCCTGCTGACCGAGAGATCGGATTTCTGGAGCGATCTGCGCTATGGCTTTGACCTGCTGGCCCACCGCGTGGTTAAGGTGAACGGCATGTACGCCGTCAACGGCGATTTCTTCCGCAGTGCCTACCGCGGCAACGGCATCGTGCTCAGCGAGACCTGCGAGTTCTACGGCAAGAACGGCCATGTGGACACCTCTATGGCAGACGGCCTGCTGGCAGGCGGTGCCAAGGCGGTGATGGGCTATGTGAACAATGTCTACTCGGTGTATTCCCGCAGTATGCTGTGGGCCGCTGTGAACCGGATGATCGAGGGCGAAACGCTGGAACAGGCCGTGGACTATGCCAAGAACATCTACGGCACCGATGATATCATCTGGTACAACGAGCAGGGTGGCAGACGGCCCCATGCGGCGGCATCCTATGCGATGCTCAGCGGAGACCGAAGCGCTGCACTGCCCAACCCCTACACGGCAGCGGATGTGGATGCGGCGGCGTAAGCAACACACGGCATTGCACTTTTGCACAAAGTATATTATACTAAGGGACGGCAGAGCATTCTGCCGTCCCTTTTGCTTTATAAAATGAGGTAAGCTTCATGTCAGAATATATCACCCACTCCCGCGCCGAGACGGTGGCGCTGGGTGCCCGTATGGCCGCAGTGCTGGCACCGGGTTCGCTGGTTGCGTTCACCGGCGGGCTGGGCGCGGGCAAGACCGCCTTTACCGAGGGCCTTGCCGAGGGCCTTGGCTGCACCGACCCGGTGTCCAGCCCAACCTTTGCCATTGTGAACTACTACCGCGGCCCAAAGCCACTGGCGCACTTTGACCTGTACCGTATTTCCACTGAGAACGACCTGTGTGCTGCAGGCTTTTACGATTATCTGGATCAGGGGGCCGTTGTGGCGGCAGAGTGGAGCGAGAACTTTGCAGACCTGCTGGCACTGGAAAACCCCATCCGGGTGGATATCCAGCGCGTGGACGAAAATACCCGCAGGATCACCATTGAGGGGGTAACGCTATGAACATCTTAGCTGTGGATACAGCGGGCAAAACGGCCGGTGTGGCTCTTTTGCAGGATGACCGCCTGCTGTACGAGGTGTATCTGGACGCAGGCATGACCCACAGCGAAACGCTGATGCCCATGATCGACACCTGCCTGAAGATGTGCGGCATGACCTGTGCAGAGATTGACTTGTACGGTGTCAACGCAGGCCCCGGCAGTTTTACCGGGCTGCGCATCGGTCTGGCGGCGGTCAAGGGTCTGGCTTTCCCGCGGGAAACGCTGTGCGCACCGGTCTCCACGCTGGAAGCACTGGCCGCAGCCCACACGGGCGAGGGCACCGTGCTGTGCGCACTGGATGCCCGCCGTGCGCAGGTATACAGTGCCGCGTTCGACCTTGCCACCCACAGCCGCCTGCTGGAAGACGATGCCCGGGCGGTGGCAGATCTGGCCGATTTTGTAGAAAATTGCAAAAAGCCCCTGTTTTTTGTTGGTGATGGCGCATCTCTGTGCTATAATAAATACGGCAGTGTGCCGGGCGTGCTGCAGGCACCTGCGGCCCTGCGCGGCGGGCGTGCTGCTGCAGTGGCCCTTGTGGCAAAGCAGATGGCCGAAGCCGGAAAGGCTGTGCTGCCGGAGGCTCTGCTGCCGGACTACCACCGCCTGAGTCAGGCCGAGCGGGAGCGCGCAGAGCGCCTTGCAGCAGAAGCTGCAGCCAATGCCGCCCAAAACAAGGAGCAGGCATAAAACCCTGCGTGACTGAGAGAAAGGAACATTTCCATGGCAAAACCCATTGCACTGGCCGCTGACCACGGCGGATTTGAACTGAAAGAAGCTGTCAAGGCACATCTGAAGGAGCTGGGGCTGGAATACATCGATTTTGGCACCCATAGCACCGACAGCGTGGATTACCCTGATATGGCCGTGCCCGCCTGCGATGCAGTTGTGAGCGGCGAGTGCAGCAAGGCACTGCTGTTCTGCGGCACCGGCGTGGGCATCAGCATGGCAGCAAACAAGATCAAGGGCATTCGTGCCTGCTGCTGCTCTGACAGCTTCAGCTGCGAGTATACCCGCCGCCACAACGATGCCAACGCCCTGTGCATGGGCGGCCGCGTCGTGGGTGCAGGCTTGGCCTGCCAGCTGGTGGATCTCTTCCTGAATACGGAGTTTGAAGGCGGCCGCCATCAGCGCCGCATCGACAAGCTGACCGCACTGGAGAACCGCTGATTCTTAGGTTTGACGATTGGAATGGCCGCCGTTTTACTCTGGCCATGAATCAAGGAAAAAATATTTTTTGATTTCGCGTTTGTCGCGGCCCCGACGCTTGTCAGGGCAAAGCCCTTCCATCTGCTATCGCAGATCGCTCGCCTGCTTGAAAGACCCACTGGGGCTTTCATTGCTGCGCAACCGCAGGGCCGCTCCAAACGCATTTTCACGAAAAAGGCCAAAAGGGAAGATGAATCTTTTCGTTACGACCCTTCCTGTGAAAAAGAGCATTCAAAAAAATCCGCAGATTTTGTGAATGCTCAAAATATAAAAATAAAATTTCCACTGACAATGGCGAAGCGTATGCGGAGCTGTTTTAAATCGTAATCTTGGACCCGATAGAGTTATCTATTTAAAATAAGGAGCGTGTTTTTATGACCCCGATGATCGTTGAGCATCCGCTGCTGCAGCACAAGCTGAGCATTCTGCGCAACAAGCAGACCGGCACCAAGGAGTTCCGTGACCTCGTTGGTGAGATCGCGACCCTGCTGTGCTACGAAGCGACCCGTGACCTGCCTCTGGAAGAGGTGGAGATTGAAACGCCCATCACCATGGCAAAGACCAAGGTGCTGGCTGGCCGCAAGCTGGCTCTGGTGCCCATCCTGCGCGCAGGCATGGGTATGTTGGACGGTATGCTGACCCTGCTGCCTGCTGCAAAGGTGGGCTTCATCGGCCTGTACCGCGACGAGGAGACCCTGCAGCCTGTGGAGTACTTCTGCAAACTGCCGCAGGATATCGCAGAGCGCGATGTTCTGGTTCTGGACCCGATGCTGGCTACCGGCGGCAGCGCCATTGATGCCATCACCCAGATCAAGAAGCATGGCGCAAAGCGCATCAAGTTCATCGGCCTGATCGCCGCTCCGGAAGGCATCAAGGCCCTGCACGAGGCACACCCTGATGTGGACATCTACCTCGGTGCAGAGGATGACCACCTGAACGAGAACGGCTATATCGTTCCCGGTCTGGGCGACGCAGGCGACCGCATCTACGGCACCAAGTAAGAAACTGTATCACGGAAGGGCAGCTGGGAACAGCTGCTCTTTTTTGTGCAGACGAAAAGGGGAACGACGGCTGTCGTTCCCCTTTGTGCGTTATGGAAAAACTTAGATCTCGGCCAGAATGGCATCGCCCATGGCGGTGCAGCCAAGGCAGATGCAGCCCTCGCTCATGTTGTCGGCGGTGCGCAGGCCCTTGTCCAGCACCTTGTTCACGGCGGTCTCAATGGCATCGGCTTCCTCGGCCATGCCAAAGGAGTAGCGCAGCATCATGGCGGCAGACAGGATGCAGGCGGTGGGGTTCACGATGTCCTTGCCCGCAATATCGGGGGCCGAGCCGTGAATGGGCTCATACAGGCCGCGGGTGCCGTCGCCCAGAGAGGAGGACGGGATCATGCCGATGGAGCCGGTGATCATGGAAGCCTCGTCCGACAGGATGTCGCCGAACATGTTCTCGGTAACGATCACGTCGAACTGGGCGGGGTTCTTGACGATCTGCATGGCGCAGTTGTCCACGAACATCTCGCTGTATTCCACATCCGGGTATTCGGCCTGCAGGCGGTGCATCACACTGCGCCACAGACGACTGGTGTCCAAAACGTTTGCCTTGTCCACACAGCACAGCTTCTTGCGGCGCTTGCGTGCGGTCTCAAAGCCGATGCGGCCGATGCGCTCGATCTCGTGCTCCGCGTAGGGCATGGAGTCGATGGCCTGCTTCTCGCCGCTGGCGAGGGTGTGGGTCTCGTGATTGCCAAAGTATACGCCGCCGATCAGCTCACGCACGATGATGAAATCGATGCCCTGTGCCACGATCTCGGGCTTCAGGGGGCTGGCAGGAGCCAGCTGCGGCCAGATCTTGGCCGGGCGGTTGTTGGAGTACAGGCCCATGCCTGCACGCAGGCGCAGTAGGCCCTTCTCCGGGCGCTGCTCACCGGGCAGGCCCTCCCACTTGGGGCCGCCCACGGCACCCAGCAGGACGCTGTCCGCAGCAAGGCACTTGTCCAGCTCGTGCTGGGGCAGCGGGTCGCCGTACTTGTCAATGGCTTCGCCGCCCATGGCAGCGTCGGTGTAGTGGAAGGTGTGGCCGTACTTTTCGGCCACCTTGTCAAGCACGCGGATGGTCTGCTTGACGATCTCCGGGCTGGAGCAGTCGCCCCAGATGACAGCAATGTTTTTTTCCATTGGTTGTTCCTCTTACTTCTTATTCTTGATGGACTTCATCAGTCCACCGGCGGAGATGATCTCCTGAATGAACGGCGGGAAGGGTTCGGCATGGAACACCTTACCGTTGGTCTCGTCGGTAATGACACCGGTGTCAAAGTCCACGCTCACGGTGTCGCCCGCATTGATGGCATCCACAGCCTCCGGGCACTCCATGATGGGCAGACCGATGTTGATGCTGTTGCGGTAGAAGATGCGGGCAAAACTCTTGGCGATCACAACTGAGATACCGGCGGTCTTGATGCACAGGGGTGCGTGCTCACGGGAGGAGCCGCAGCCGAAGTTCCAACCGCCCACCATGATGTCGCCGTCCTTCACCTTCTTGACGAAGTCCTTGTCAATGTCCTCCATGCAGTGGCTGGCCAGCTCTTTGGCATCCTGCGTGTTCAGGTGGCGGGCCGGGATGATGACATCGGTATCCACGTTGTCCGGGTATTTGAAAACAGAACCTTTTGCGTTCATTGTTGTGCTCCTTTCCGATCAGACCGTGCGGGGGTCGGTGATGCAGCCGGTCAGTGCGCTGGCGGCGGCAGTGGCGGGAGAAGCAAGGTAGACCTCGCTCTTCACATGGCCCATGCGGCCCACAAAGTTGCGGTTGGTGGTGGAAACGCAGCGCTCGCCCTCGGCCAGAATGCCCATGTAGCCGCCCAGACAGGGGCCGCAGGTGGGGGTGGACACGATGCAGCCTGCATCAATAAAGGCAGTGGTCCAGCCGCGCAGGATGCATTCCTTGTAAACGGCCATGGTGGCGGGGATGATGATGCCGCGCACGCCCTTGGCAATGTGCTTGCCCTTGAGCACGTTGTAGGCGGCTTCCATGTCCTCCAGACGGCCATTGGTGCAGCTGCCAATCACAACCTGATCGATCTTGATGTCCTTGCCCTCGCTGGCAAGGTGGGTGTTCTCGGGCAGGTGGGGGTAGCTGACGGTGGGTTCCAGCTTGTCCAGATCGATCTCAATGGTCTTTTCGTACTCGGCATCCGGGTCGGCCTCAAAGAACACCGGCTCACGCTGGCTGCGGCCCTTGAGGTAAGCCTTGGTCACATCGTCTACGGGGAAGATGCCGTTCTTGGCACCGGCCTCGATGGCCATGTTGCAGATGCACAGGCGGTCGTCCATCGTCAGGCTGGCAACGCCCGGGCCGGTGAACTCCATGGATTTGTACAGCGCACCGTCCACACCGATCATGCCGATGATGTGCAGGATCAGGTCTTTGCCGGAGACGCGGGGGCCGAACTTGCCCTTGAGCACGAACTTGATGGCAGAGGGTACCTTGAACCATGCCATGCCGGTGGCCATGCCTGCGGCCATATCGGTGGAGCCGACGCCGGTGGAGAAGGCACCCAGTGCACCATAGGTGCAGGTGTGGCTGTCTGCACCGATCACGCAGTCACCTGCGGTCACAATGCCTTTTTCCGGCAGCAGGGCGTGCTCAATGCCCATCTGGCCCACATCATAGAAGTTGAGGATGTCGTATTTGTTGGCGAACTCGCGGCACTGCTTGGACTGGGTGGCGCTCTTGATGTCCTTGTTGGGCACAAAGTGGTCCAGCACGATGGCAATGTGCTCTTTGTCGAACACACCGTCAAAACCGGCCTTTTCAAACTCGTTGATGGCAACCGGGGTGGTGATGTCGTTGCCCAGCACGATGTCCAGCTTTGCATTGATGAGCTGGCCTGCCTTGACCTCGGCAAGACCGGCATGTGCGGCAAGAATTTTCTGCGTCAGGGTCATTCCCATGATGGTACTCTCCTTTTATATTTATAGGCGGCTCGCCCTCTCCGTCTGCTCCCGCTGGTCGCATCCACCTCCCCCAAAGTGGGAGGCCTTGGCAGTCCACGCAAAGTTACCGGTTTCGCCAGAGGCTCTCCCTTTGGGAGAGCTGTCACCGCAGGTGACTGAGAGGGCGAGGATGTTACTTATTATTGATCGCGCTCACCAGTGCCTTGATACCGGCCACGATGATATCGGTGTCGGTGCCGGCACCCCAGGTGACGGTGTTATCGCCCCAGACAAGGCCGACGTAGGAGGCGGCGCGGGAGGTGGAGCCTTCGTCCAGACTGTGCTCGGAGTAGGTCTCGAGGTGGAACTCCATGCCGGTGGCGCTCTGGATGGCGTTTGCCACAGCGTCCAGACGGCCATTGCCCACCGAGGTGACCACCTTGCGCTGACCGTTCAGCTCCAGCGTGACGGTGGCGGTGATGCCGCTCACCTGTGCAAAGTGGGCTTCCAGAACGTTGAGCGGCTTGCAGCGGTTGAGGAAGGCATCCTCGAAGATGTGCAGCACCTCGTTTGCGCTCAGCTCCTTGTGGCTGTGGTCGGAAACGCTCTTGACCTTGTAGCCCAGCGCCTCACGCATTTTGGGCGGCAGGTTGTAGCCGAAGTTCTGTTCCAGCACAAAGCCGATGCCGCCCTTGCCGCTCTGGCTGTTGATGCGGATAACATCGGCATCGTAGGTGCGTCCGATGTCGTGGGGGTCAACGGGGATGTAGGGGCAGGTCCAGCGGTGTTCGCCATGCTCCTTGCGGTAGGCCATGCCCTTTGCAATGGCATCCTGATGGCTACCGGAGAAGGCGGCAAACACCAGCTGACCGGCGTAGGGGGTGCGCTCGTAAATGTGCATCCGGGTCACCCGCTCGTAGGTGGCGCAGATGTCCGGCATATCGGAGAAGTCCAGCTTGGGGTCCACGCCGTGGCTGTACATGTTCATTGCCAGCGTCACGGCATCCACGTTGCCGGTGCGCTCGCCGTTGCCGAACAGGCAGCACTCCACGCGCTGTGCACCCGCCAGCACGGCCAGCTCTGCGCAGGCCACGCCGGTGCCGCGGTCGTTGTGGGGATGGGTGGAGATGATCACGCTGTCGCGGTATTTCAGGTGCTTGTCGCAGTACTCGATCTGGTTTGCGTAGACGTGCGGCATGCTCATTTCCACGGTAACGGGCAGGTTGATGATCATGGGGCGGTCCGGGGTGGGCTGCATGATGTCCAGCACGGCGTTGCACACATCCACGGCATAGTCCACCTCGGTGCCGGTAAAGCTCTCGGGGCTGTACTCGAACAGGAAGTTGCCCTCATACTCCTCGCTCAGCTGCTTGACCAGCTTTGCGCCGTCGGTGGCGATCTGCTTGATCTCCTCCTTGCTCTTGTGGAACACCTGCTCGCGCTGGGCCACAGAGGTGGAATTGTAGAAGTGGATCACCGCGCGGGGTGCGCCCTTGACGGCCTCAAAGGTCTTGCGGATGATGTGGTCGCGGCACTGGGTCAGCACCTGCACGGTGACATCCTCGGGGATCATGTTCTTTTCGATCAGGGTGCGCAGGAACTCGTACTCGGTGTCGCTGGCGGCAGGGAAGCCCACCTCGATCTCCTTGAAGCCGATCTTGACCAGCATCTGGAAGAACTCCAGCTTTTCCTCAAGGCTCATGGGCACGATCAGGGCCTGATTGCCGTCGCGCAGGTCCACACTGCACCATGCGGGGGCTTTTTCAATGTGATCCTTCTTTACCCAGCTGTCATAGCCTGCGGGTACCGGGTAGTAACCCGGAGCGTACTTGGTTGCGTCCATCATAATGTGCGTCCTCCTAAACGATTTACACTTCTTGCTCCATGCTCTTTGTGAGCGTCCTCGCCCTCTCAGTCTCACATTCGTTCGACAGCTCCCCCAAAGGGGGGAGCCCTTGGCAAAACCGAAAACTTTGCCGTACTGCCAAGGCCTCTCACTTTGGGAGAGGTGGCACGGCGTAAGCCGTGACGGAGAGGGCAAGCCTGCTTCCAAAAGGCAGATATACGAAAAGGCTCTCGTCTTTCAAGGCGAAAACCTTGAGAGACGAGAGCCTGTAAAGTTCAAACTACAGGGCACCCGTGGTACCACTCTCTTTGCTGCGCCTTTGGGCACAGCCGCTTTGCACGATCGGCTTTTTGCGGCGAATCGCTGTCCTTGTAACGGTGGACATCCGTCAGAGCCTACTTGTGCGTTCAGCCCTGCCGCTCAGGGGCCAGTAACCGAAACCCTCTGCACCCGCCTTGCACCACCCGGCGGCTCTCTGTACGCAGAAGAAATTCGTTTTTTCCCCGTCAACGCATTTGTGCTTTTTTCAAAGTGGACTAAGTTTAGCATGATTCGCGGGCAGTGTCAAGCAATCTGACTCATTCTCAAAATGAAACAATTTCACAAAATAAGGGGCAGAATTTTCCTAAATTGTGCACGGGTCGATTCGATGCATTTTTCGGTCGATTCGTGTCAAACGAATGCCCGGGGGGAGCTACGGGTGTATGATAGGATCAAAGATAGAACAGAGGAGGTACACCCTACATGAAACTACGTACCCGTAAATTCCTTGCCGGGCTGCTGAGCCTTGGCTTGCTGCTGCAGGCGGCAAGCCCCCTCAGCGCACTGGCGGCAGAAGGTGGCAGTGCGGCGCATACTCTGACCGTTACGGTGGGCAATACTACTTACAACCTGACGGCGAATGGTGGAACTGTCAGCTCTGACGAGACATGGCCTTTAGGTTATCCCACCGTGTCTTATGACAAAGGCTTTGCGTTTGAAGGCGGCTTTAATGGCGATGTAACCCTTAACGGTGGAGAAAACGTCACCATCAAGGGTGAATCTTACGCCGTGAATGGTAGCCTGAATGCAACTGTCAATGATCTGACCGTCACAAAATCCGATTCCGGCACTGATGCTGCGATTCGCGGTGATGCAACGATTACTAGCGCTGGTGATGTGAGAATCAGCGGCAACCTTGACTATAATAACATCAGCTTGGTAAATCAGGCTGTTGAAGGCAAGCTGACTGTGAACAGCGCACAGGATGTGAGCATTGACGGCATCCTCAACGGCGGTGCAGATATCAACTGTCAGACCCTTTCTCTGAATTGCGGAAACGGCTCGACCGTCAGCGGAACCCTGACCGTGCACAATGCGCAAAAAATTCAGGCTACCGCTTTTGCTATTTATGGCGTAATCGGCGACAGGGGTAAAGCAGGCAAGCTGGTACTTGATCACTGCACTGGTGCGGTCACGCTTTGCAATACCTACGGTGGTTATGAGGCCGTTCAAGCAGGCACGGTGGAGGTAAGGAATCTGCCGACTGGTTACGTTGCCCGCTATTATGCAGGCAGCTCCGAGGCCGAGAGCACTGAGACCCAGGACCCGAATGATTGTGCAAGATACTCTTATTTCAGAATCGAGTATGTGAATCCGAGCAACAAGACGCTCACGCTGACGAATGCCAAGGCTTACACGGATGCAGCGTACACCACGGAGCTGATCAATGCAACGAGCGCAAACGGCACTTCTACCTATCATGTGGACGAGGGCAAGACAGTCTACGTCAAGGCTGTTGCACCGGGCGAAGGCCAGTGGAAGTTTGGTGGCTGGATAGACCGTGAAGAAACCAGCGAAAAAATCACCGTTACCGTGACCGGAGATATGACCCTGACTGCTAGATGGGTAGAACGGACCACCCATACTCTTACCCTGAAGTATGCCGAAGCCTATGAGGGCGAAACCAAGTTGGAGGGCACTGCTGGTGAAGATGGCACCACTACTTATAAGGTGGAAAACGGCAAAGAACTGACCATCAAGGCTGTTGCACCGGACGAGACCCAACAGTGGATGTTTAAGGGCTGGACTGGCAGCAACAAGACCGACAAAGAAATCAACGTTACTGTGCACGAAAACATGGCCCTGACCGCTAACTGGAAAAAGGTCACTGATCAAGCAACCAACTACGGCATCAAAGTCACGATAGGCAATAATCCTCCCATTGAAGTGACCAGCGAAAACTGCGGGCACATTCTTGGAGTCGGAAACGACAAGCTCACCTATGACCCGGATACCCACACCCTGACCGGTACCGGCAGCTTTGGCAAGATGAAGGTCGAGATCACTGACGATCTCGAGGATAAGGTGGATGTGGTACTGAGCAATGCGAACGGTGCTGTGGTAAATGGCAGCCTGACCGTTACCGGCGCACAGGATGTGAAGGTAACGGGCGTATCCTCCACCGCCCTTATCACGGGGGACGCTACTATTACCTGCGCCGGTGACATCCTGATGGATAATACCGGTTCTGGCAATGTGCTGGGTTATGGTGACAACGGCAATCTCGATGTTCAGAGCGCACAGAATGTGACCATCCATGGTGAGGGCCGTACAGGCACCGATGAAGATGGAAACAACTATACCATCTATGGCAGAGCCGAGATTGAGTGCAGCGGTAATGTGGAGATCACCAGCCAGAATGGCGGTGCAGTTTGGGACCCGGTCGTGATCACCAAGGCGGCTAATGTGACGATCACTGCAAACCAGCGCGCTGTCTGGGATTCGCGCAGTTACCTCGATTCGTCCATCAATTGCAGTGGTGAAGTGAAGATCACAAGTAAGAATGCTGCGGCACTCCATGATGGCAAGCTGACGATCACTGGCGCAACAGACGTGACCATTTCTGGTAAGCGAGACGAAGGAGCAACCATTGGCGGTGATGCTGAAATCACCTGCTCTGGTGATGTGGTGCTGGAAAACAAGGGCACTGGCGCTGTAGTGGAGAGCAAACTGGTCTACAAACAGAATCCTGCCAAGGGTTATGAGGTGAAGACCGGCGAGAATGCTGAAAGTGCAACGGTTGCTTATACGGACGAAGAAGGCACAACTTCTTACACTGTGCCGAACACTGAGACGAATCCTGTACCTTCGTACATCTCCATTACCGCTGTGGGCACTCCTCCTGTCGTGCCCGGCGATGACGACTTTACCGGCGGCGATTCCGGCGCAGGCGGCGCTGTTGCAGCCGTTCTGGTGGGCGGCGCAGCAGTCTGGGGCGGCTACGAGATCACTACCCGGGTGATCCTGCACAACATCCTGCCCGAGGGCGCAGAGATCCCCGCAAACCGCGGCCAGCTGGCACTGCTGGTGTGGAACACCGCAGGCAGACCTGAACCTGTGAACACCCCGGCCTTTGCGGATGTGGCAGATGCCGACACCGCCAAGGCAGCCCAGTGGTGTGTGGAACAGGGCATCATGGATGCCAAGAGCGAGAGCAGCTTCAAGCCGGAAGGCTGGATGCCCAAGTTCAAGACCATTGAAGTGTGGGAAAAGGCATTCCCCAAACAGTAAACCCATGCTGAACCAAAGAGAGCAGCTTCGGCTGCTCTCTTTTTGTGTGCAAAGGGGACCTTTGTTAACAAACTGCTAAGTTTTTGGAAAGTTCTGCTCGAATTGCTGTTGCGCCCGGTTTTCCTGTGCTATACTACTTGCATCCGGAACCAAAGGAGGAATTGCCACATGAAAGAAGTCAAACCTTCCAAAAAGCCGCTGGCGATCTACTACGCCATCGTGCTGGCGGTCCTGCTGCTGCTCAACCTTGTGCTGCTGCCGTGGATGAGCGAGCGTCAGGTGGAGGAAGTGGACTACGGTACCTTTATGACCATGACCGAGGAAAAGAACATCGGCCGTGTGGATATCGAATCCAATCAGATCATTTTTACCGATAAAGAGGAAAAGCAGGTCTACAAGACCGGCCTGATGAACGACCCGGAGCTTACCCAGCGCCTGTATGATGCCGGAGCACAGTTTTCCAGCGAGATCGTGGAGCAGGGGTCGCCGATGCTCAATTTCCTGATCTGGTTCCTGCTGCCCATCCTGTTGTTCAGCTTCATCGGCAACCAGATGAACAAAAAGCTGATGGAAAAGGCCGGCGGCGGCCCGGGGTCCATGATGTTCGGCGGCGTGGGCAAGTCCAACGCCAAGGTCTATGTGCAGTCCACCCACGGCATCCGCTTTGCGGATGTGGCCGGTGAGGATGAAGCCAAGGAAAACCTGCAGGAGATCGTGGATTACCTGCACGACCCCGGCAAGTACGAGAGCATTGGCGCATCCATGCCCAAGGGCATCCTGCTAGTGGGCCCTCCGGGCACCGGCAAGACCATGCTGGCCAAGGCCGTGGCAGGCGAATCCAATGTGCCGTTCTTCTCCATTTCCGGTTCTGAATTCGTGGAGATGTTCGTGGGCATGGGCGCATCCAAGGTGCGCGACCTGTTCCGGCAGGCAAAGGAAAAGGCCCCCTGCATCGTGTTCATCGATGAGATCGATGCCATCGGCCAGAAGCGCAACAGCGGCAATCTCGGTGGCAACGACGAGCGTGAGCAGACTTTGAACCAGCTGCTCACCGAGATGGACGGCTTTGAGGGCAACACCGGCGTCATCATTCTGGCGGCCACCAACCGCCCGGATTCGCTGGACCCGGCCCTGACCCGTCCCGGACGCTTTGACCGCCGCGTGCCGGTGGAGCTGCCCGACCTCAAGGGCCGCGAAGAGATTTTGAAAGTGCACGCCAAAAAGGTGGCGCTGGCCCCGGGCATCGACTTCAACACCGTGGCCCGCATGGCTTCCGGTGCATCCGGTGCGGAACTTGCCAACATCGTCAACGAAGCAGCTCTGCGCGCTGTGCGTGCAGGCCGCAAGAGCGTGACGCAGGCCGATCTGGAGGAGAGCATCGAGGTGGTCATTGCAGGCTACCAGAAGAAGAATTCTATCCTCACCGACAAGGAAAAGTGCATCGTGGCCTACCACGAGATCGGACATGCACTGGTGGCGGCCAAGCAATCCAACTCTGCCCCTGTGCAGAAGATCACCATTATCCCCCGCACCTCCGGCGCACTGGGCTACACCATGCAGGTGGACGAGGGCAACCACTACCTGATGAACAAGGAAGAGCTGGAAAATAAGATCGCCACCCTCACCGGCGGACGCGCTGCCGAGGAAGTGGTGTTCCGATCCATCACCACCGGTGCCTCCAACGATATCGAGCAGGCCACCAAGCTTGCCCGCGCCATGCTCACCCGCTACGGCATGAGCAAGGACTTTGACATGGTGGCGCTGGAGACCGTGAACAACCAGTATCTGGGCGGCGACACCTCGCTGGCCTGCTCGGCCCAGACCCAGCGCGAGATCGACCAGAAGGTGGTGGGGCTGGTCAAGGCCCAGCACGAAAAGGCTGTCCAGATTTTGACCGACAACCGCGCCAAGCTGGACGAGCTGGCACAGTATCTGTACCAGAAGGAGACCATCACCGGCGAGGAGTTCATGGAGATCCTGAACCGGGAACCGGCACAGGCCCAGTGACCCCGGCGGCAGAGCTTCCAAAAAAATTTTTATAGCCTGCTGCAATAATCCCGCCGCCGCATCCGTTTATAAGACAGATGCGGCGGTTTTGTATTACACCGCATGGCAGACCATGGTTTTCCACAAAACAAAAATGTGCGGTGCAAAACCGCCGTCAACGGAGGTATTCCAAATGAAACTGAACCATAAATTTGTCCGTACCGTCACCACCACCGCAGCAGTGCTGGGTGCTGCCGCCATGCTGAGCGTGGGCGCATTTGCCGCAGAGGCAGACATCAACGACCCTGCTGCCGCAGGCTATCTGCCTCCGCAGGAGCAGATGGTGCAGGGGGATATCGCCCTGCACAGTGCCGATGTGGCGATCGGCGAAAAGGACCCCACCTACGGCGGCTACGGCGCACCGGAGGGAAACCCCATTCAGGGCAACATCATGCTGATCTCCGGCGATGAGCTGGCCGCCCCGTCCGCAGATGCAGCGGCGAAAAAGAGCGAGGCACGTTACACCGTCAAGGGCCTGTTCGGCAGAGAAGTGCTGTACACTGCCCGCCAGAAGGACAGCGTGCTGACGCTGGATGTGCCCGCCGGTTCTGCTACCTTCCGCACCACCGTGCAGGACATGCAGACCCTGCTGAACGAGGGCGTGAGCACGCTGGTGGTCCAGACCGAGAAGGGCTCCACCACCCTGAACCTGTCTCTGCTGGTGGAGGGCCAGAAGGGCACCGACCGCGTGGTGCTGCGCCGACTGGGCGAAAACACCTTCCTCACCGTGGGCCTGCGCTGCCGCCGCGATTTGATCGTGGGGCGCTGACCGCTTGACAGATGAACCCTCTCAGTCTCGCATACGCTCGACAGCTCCCCCGAAAGGGGGAGCTTTTTTGCGCCTTCCGTCAGATGCGAAAGCTCGCCCTTCGGGAGAGCTGGCATCACACAGCGATGACTGAGAGGGTTTCTACGCCTGAGAGCGCAAGGCTGCATACGGTTGTTAAGTTTTTGAAAATTTGCGCAGATGTCTTTGCAAAGTCTGCCGGGAGATGTTATAGTTAAATTGAAACAGTATGTATTCCCGATAGAAAGGAAAAAACGCCATGGAGCATTTTGTGGAGTTTGAGGACGTTTGCAAATATTATCAGACCGGCAGTGTGAAGATCGCCGCCGCAGACCACCTGAATTTCTATGTGGATAAGGGCGAGTTCTGCATCATCGTGGGGCCTTCCGGCGCAGGCAAGACCACCCTGCTGAACATCCTCGGCGGCATGGACAGCTGCGACGAGGGCAACGTCTGGCTGGACGGCCAGAACGTGAGCCACTTTACCGCCAGAGAGCTGACCACCTACCGCCGGTACGATGTGGGCTTTGTGTTCCAGTTCTACAACCTTGTGCAGAACCTGACCGCACTGGAGAACGTGGAGCTGGCCAGCGAGATCTGCCGCGACCCGCTGGACCCCAAAGAGACCCTGCGCAGCGTGGGTCTGGGAGAGCGGCTGAACAACTTCCCGGCCCAGCTTTCCGGCGGCGAGCAGCAGCGGGTGTCCATTGCCCGCGCACTGGCCAAAAACCCCAAGCTGCTGCTCTGCGACGAGCCCACCGGTGCACTGGATTACAAGACCGGCAAGCAGGTGCTGGCCCTTTTGCAGGATACCTGCCGCCGCACCGGCCGCACGGTGATCGTTATTACCCACAACACCGCCCTGACAGCGATGGCAGACCGCATCATTCAGGTGCGCAGCGGTAAGATCGTCTCCAATCAGGTCAACGAGCACCCTGTGCCGGTGCAGGAGATTGAGTGGTGAGAGCTGTGCTGAAAAGTTATCGTAAAAACATCCTGCGGGAAATGAAGGACAACCTGAGCCGCATGGTCTCGCTGTTCGGCATCGTAGCGCTGGGCGTGATGATGCTGACCGGCCTGATGAGTTTTGCGCCCAGCATGCGCATCGCCGGGCAGAAATACTACGTACAGCAGAACGTGTTCGACCTGCGGGTGCTGTCCACGCTGGGCCTTTCGGAGGAGGACATTGCCGCCATTGCCGCCGTGGACGGCGTGGAGGCTGTGCAGCCGGTGAAATATCAAGACGTGGAGGCCCAGTGGCAGGGTCAGAGCGAGACGGCGGTGGTGCGCCTGCAGCAGCTGCCCGCCGACCCCGAGGCCGACACGGCAGAAAATATGAACCGTCTGGTGCTGCTCTCGGGCCGGATGCCTGAGGCTCCGGATGAGTGCGTGGTGCATGTGATGGGCTATGGCGACCCGGTGGAACCGGGCACGGTGCTCACCCTGCCGGAGGACACCGAACATGTGAGCCGGAAGCAGTTCACGGTAGTGGGCACCGTGCAGGACCCGCAGCATTTTTCCACGGACAAGGAGAGCAGCACCGCCGGTGACGGCCAGCTGGATGATATCGTGTTCCTGCCGGAGGGCAGCCTGACCACGGATTATTATACGGCGTGCTATCTCAAGGCGAAAAATGCCGGTCTGTATGATAATTACTCGGACGAGTATCAGGCAGCAGTGGATGACACAGCCGCAAGGGTAAAGGCCATCAGCGGGGCACAGTGCACAGCCCGGCGGGCGGAGCTGATCGAGGATGCCAGTGCAGAGCTGGCCGATGCCCGGGCCGAGTACAACGACAAAAAAGCCGAAGCAGACCGTCAGTTTGCGGAGGCAGAGCAGCAGCTGGCCGATGCACAGGCACAGCTGGACAGCGCCAAAGCCCAGCTGGATGCGGGCGAAGCGGAGCTTGCCGCCAGCAAAAAGGCTCTGCCGGATACCATGCAGGGCGGTGCGGACGAGCTGGTGAGCGGCGAGGAACAACTGCTGGAATTTGAGGATCAGCTGCAGCAGATCGAGATGCTGGTGAACCTGAAAAAGGTGGCCGACCCGCTGCTGGGCTATGCGGAAACGGCTCTGCACAACGCGCAGAAGGCGCTGGACGAGGCCGAGCCCGCCGATGAGGAATACACCGACCTGCGGGATGCCCTGCAGAAGGCGCAGGATGCTTACGACAACATCAGCGGCCAGCTGAACGGCTATCAGGCCCAGCTGGACGAGGGCAAGCGCCAGATGTATGCACAGGGGCTGATCTCTTCGCCCAGCCTTTCCAACGAGCAGCTGGTGACCGAAGCCAAAGCCGCATTGCGCCAGATGAAGGTAAAGCTTCTGCAGGGGCAGCTGCAGCTGACCACCGGCACGGCCACAGCCTACACCCAGTTCGATGCGGCGCGCACTCGGCTGGACGAGGGCTGGCAGGAATACAGGGACGGCGTGCAGCAGCTGGCCGATTCCCGCGCGGAGTACGAGAGCCGGAAGGCCGAAGCAGAACAGCAGCTGGCCGACGGCCTTGCCCAGCTGAACGACGCCGAGGAACAGGTGAGCCAGATCAAGAGCGGTGAGTGGTATGTGCTGGACCGCGGCTCCACCATGAGCTTTGTCACCTTTGAGCAGTATGCCGACCGCATGGATGCCATTGCACGGGTGTTCCCGGTGTTCTTCTTCCTGGTGGCGGCGCTGGTGGCCACCACCACCATGACCCGCATGGTGGACGAGAACCGCCTGCAGCTGGGTACCCTGAAAGCTCTGGGTTACTCCAACGCAAAGATCGCAGGCAAGTATCTGTTCTATGCCCTCAGTGCCAGCGTGCTGGGCAGCATCGTGGGCATGGTCATCGGTTTTGTGGTGTTCCCGCTCATCATCTGGTATGCTTACCAGATGATCTTCAGCATGTCCACCTTTACGCTGCACTTTTACCCCGGCATGGCGGCAGCCGGCGTAGCCATCAGCGCGGCCGTCATCGGTTTTGCTACATGGAACGCCTGCCGTGCCAGCCTGAAGGAAAAGACTGCAGCTTTGCTGCTGCCCCGGGCCCCGGTGGCAGGCAAGCGCATCTTTTTGGAGTACATCACCCCGCTGTGGCAGCACATGAGCTTCTCCCAAAAGACCACAGCCCGCAACCTGTTCCGCTACAAAAAGCGCTTCTTCATGACAGTGCTGGGCGTGGCAGGCTGCACGGCGCTGCTGCTGATCGGTTTTGGCATTCAGGATTCCATCCTGCCCATCGTGGACAAGCAGTCCGGGCAGCTGACCCACAACGATCTCACCATCTCGCTCAGCGATGAAAAGGCGCTGACCATGGAGCAGGGCCTTGCCGACACGCTGGACAGCAGCAGTGCGGTCCACAGCTGGGGCGCGTTCTACACAAAGTCCACCACCCTTTATAATGAAGAGGGCGGGAGCGCCGATGTCAGCATCGTAGGCGCGGAGGACGATGCCCGGATGACCGAATACTTCACCTTCCGCACCCGGGTGGGCCACGACCCCATTCCCTTTGAAGAGGACAGCGTGATCCTGACTGAAAAAACGGCCCTGAATCTGGGGCTGAGCGTGGGCGATACGTTCTATGTGGAGGCAGCAGACGGGAGCCGTGTGCAGCTGGTGCTGACCGGCATTACTGAGAACTACATGTTCACCCGGCTGTATCTCTCCAATGCGCAGCTGGAGAGCCTGCTGGGCGGAACGCCGGAGTGGAACACCGTCTACGGCCTGACCGGCTGTACCACCGAGGCGGAGTACAACACCCTGCGCACAAAGCTGCTGGGCTGCAACTATGTGAGCAGCGTCAGCTTCACCGAGGACACCACCTCCATGTTCGGCAGCCTGATCGGCAGCCTGAACTACGTGGTGGTGCTGATCATCGTGTGCGCGGCGGCGCTGGCGGCGGTGGTGCTGTACAATCTGATCAGCGTCAACCTTGCCGAGCGCAAAAAGGAGCTTGCCACCATCAAGGTGCTGGGCTTCTATGACAAAGAAGTGTACCGCTACATCTTCCGCGAGATCGAGCTTTTGTCCCTCATCGGCTCCGGCGTGGGCCTGTTGCTGGGCGTGCCGCTGCACCGGTTCATTATCCTGACCGTGGAAATGGATCAGCTCATGTTCATCCGCACCATTGCACCCCGCAGCTATCTGCTGGCAGTGGCATTGACGATGCTGTTCACCTTTGTGGTGTGCTTTGCCATGCGGCGGCATGTGCGGCATATCAGCATGGTGGAAAGCATGAAAGCGCCGGAGTGACAGCATGACAGCGGCACCGGGTGCTCCGTCCCGCCTGCGCTCGCCAGACCACCAGCGAGAGAAAGCCCTCGCACTTCCCGCAGCGGCGCATCGTCGATTCTAATTGCAGCCTGCACGTTAGACATGGCTTCGCGCATCTTGCCGGAGCACCCGGTGCCGCTGCCGGCAAAGAACCGGTAAATTCATAAAAGCTTCATATAAATAACATGCTTTCGCAGAAATTCTCTGGTATGATAATGCTACCGACAGGCGGGGCCGCAACCGCCTGAACGGGTAACATGATTCCTCCTTTACCAAACCAAATACCGCAAAACAAAACACCGCGCCTTGTCTGATCCGCAGCAGACAGGGCGCGGTGTCTTGTTTAAACCGTTAAGTTTTCAGCATCTGCGGCAATGGCATCGGCCTGCTGCTGGGTGAGCACGCGGCACTTGACCATCCGCTTGAGCACCACCTGCATCCGCTTGAAGGCAAGCTCCGGGCTGCTGGCGTAGACCGAGGGCGCGTTGGGCATACCCGCCAGATAGATCGCTTCGACATCGGTCAGCTGGGCCGGTTCCTTGCCAAAGTACCCCTCGGCGGCCTGTGTGATGCCGTAGCAGCCGTTTCCAAAATAGATGGTGTTGGCGTACATCTCAAAGATCTGCTGCTTGGAGTAGGTCTTTTCAATATCAAAAGCAGCAAGCATCTCGGCAGCCTTGCGGGCCAGATGCTTGTCCTGCGTGAACAGCTCGTTCTTGGCAAGCTGCTGGGTCAGGGTGCTGCCACCCTCGGCCAGCGAGTGGGTGCGTAGGTCGGCCAGCAGGGCGCGGGCAATGGCCCCCGGGTCGATGCCCTTGTGGGTCATAAAATGCTCGTCCTCGGTGCAGATGACTGCGTTAATATAGATCTGCGGCAGCGCATCGTAGGAAGTATAGTCCCCGCGGGCACAGATGGTGTCGTACATGGAAGCCACTGGGTAACTGCTGGCGGCATTGCGGTACAGCTGTCTGCCCTGATAAAAGAACCAGCCGCCTGCCAGCAGCCCGCCAAGCAGCAGGATGCAAAGAACAACGAGCAGGCTCTGCTTTAAAAAATGAAAGAAACGATGCAGCATCGAAAAACTCCTTTGATGATAAAAAAGAACGCTACCATAATAAACGATTTGCAGGGCGTTTGCAAGGAACAGCTTTAGTATAACAATAAAATTTTAAGGTTTTATCAATGGAAAAATAAAAAATTCCGAAGAAGCAGAAGTGTTACTCCTGTTGGAACTGCACAACGGGATGCTGCAAATGCGGGCTGCGCATCATGCAGAAAACTCAATTTGAAAAAACTGGAATTAACCTATTGACAAACTGGGTAAGAGGGGATATAATGCAAACAATAAATCCACAAACCTAGTGGGAAAAAGAAAACGACGGTTTTGCTTCCCGGTACAGAGCAGATAGAGGCTCCGGTTTGTAGATGAGTGGGAAAGAATTATTTCGGAAAGGAGGGCACGGATATGAAACTGATTTGGAACGACCTGCTGCACGCAAACTTCCGCTATGGGCGAATGTACGGTGACCGGGCAGAACATCTGGCTGTGAACTGTACGATGCCCTCTTGCTGTGCACGAATGTGTACCCGAATGTGACGTTGACAGAATCGCTTTGAATTGTGTTTGCCCGGTGTGCTTTTGTATCACGCATCGGGATTTTTTGTATCAGAAAATTATACTAAAAGTACAAATAGAGAGGCAAAATACTATGTCTGACTATAAATTTGAGACCCTGCAGCTTCACGTTGGCCAGGAGCAGGCCGATCCCGCAACCGATTCCCGTGCAGTGCCCATTTACCAGACCACTTCCTATGTGTTCCGCAACAGCCAGCACGCAGCAGACCGCTTCGGCCTGGCAGACGCAGGCAACATCTACGGCCGTCTGACCAACTCTACGCAGGACGTGTTCGAGAAGCGCATCGCTGCTCTGGAAGGCGGCGTGGCTGCTCTGGCTACCGCTTCCGGTGCTGCTGCCATCACCTACACCATCGAAGCACTGGCACAGGCCGGTGATCACATCGTGGCTCAGAAGACCATCTACGGCGGCAGCTACAACCTGCTGGAGCACACCCTGACCCAGTTCGGTGTCACCACTACCTTTGTCAATGCACACGATCTGGCTGAGGTGGAGAATGCCATCCAGCCCAACACCAAGGCGGTCTATCTGGAAACTCTGGGCAACCCCAACAGCGATATCCCCGATATCGACGCCATTTCTGCCATCGCGCACAAGCACGGCCTGCCGCTGGTCATCGATAACACCTTCGGCACCCCGTACCTGATCCGTCCCATTGAGCACGGCGCAGATATCGTCGTCCATTCCGCCACCAAGTTCATCGGCGGCCACGGCACCACGCTGGGCGGCATCATCGTGGACTCCGGCAAGTTCGACTGGAAGGCCAACGGCAAGTACGCGCCCATTGCAAACCCCAATCCCAGCTACCACGGTGTCAGCTTTGTGGACGCTGTCGGTCCCGCCGCTTTTGTTACTTACATTCGGGCCATCCTGCTGCGGGATACCGGCGCCGCCATCTCTCCCTTCAACGCCTTCCTGCTGCTGCAGGGTGTGGAGACCCTGTCTCTTCGTCTGGACCGCCACACAGAGAACACCAAGAAGGTCGTGGAGTTCCTCGCAAACCATCCCAAGGTGGAGCATGTGAACCATCCCTCCCTGCCCGAGCATCCCGACCACGCTCTGTATGAGAAGTATTTTGCCAACGGCGGCGGCTCCATCTTCACCTTTGAAATCAAGGGTGGTCAGGAGGAAGCCCACAAGTTTATCGACAGTTTGGAAATCTTTTCCCTGCTGGCAAACGTGGCCGACGTGAAGTCCCTGGTGATCCATCCGGCCACCACCACCCACAGCCAGCTTTCTGCTGAGGAGCTGCTCGACCAGGGCATCAAGCCCAACACCATCCGCCTCTCTATCGGCACCGAGCATATTGATGACATCATTGCCGACCTGGAAAAGGGCTTTGCCGCTGTGAAATGCTGATTGCAAATTTGAAGTAAAGCACAATTTTATGTTTTGGAAAGGATTTTGACTATGATGTGTATGTGTCAAATTATGCACTGTTATAAAAATCGAATCATTTCCATACCTCGCCTGCGTTTGATACGATAGGCTGTGCTTTGTGTGCAATTAAGCGGGGTATCCATGAGAAACGGATGCCCCGCTCTTTATTTTCTCACGGAAGGAAACGTAAGATGCAGTCTATATATATTTAAAGAACTGCTATGGAAAAATTTTAGGTGCGGACGATGTACGCACGGAAGCGTCCCCAAACGTAATAATTTTTTGGACCGGAAGGATTCCAGCGAAAGAAGGTATCAGTTTGAATGAATTGCGTGATCAGGTATGTGCTGAAAAAGAATATATGATTAACTTACGTCGGGATTTTCACCGTCATCCGGAATTGTCCCTACAGGAAAGGCGTACTGCTGGGGTGATCGAACAGGAGCTTGAGCGGTTCGAAATTTCTCATACTCGGATCGGAGCCACCGGTGTTCTGGGGATTTTGCGAGGCGCTCAAAGCGGCAGCGGAGTCGTAGCCTTACGGGCGGATATTGACGCGCTGCCCATTCAGGAAACCAACGATGTGGAGTACCGTTCTCAGACAGACGGAATCATGCACGCCTGTGGGCACGATGCCCACACAGCAAGCCTCTTGGGCGCCGCGAAAGTCCTCTCCCAAAATCGTGACCGCTTTGGTGGAGAGATCCGTTTTCTGTTCCAGCCGGCGGAGGAGACCGGCAAAGGCGCTCCGGATTTTATAAATGCCGGAGCCCTGGATGGCGCGGAGCGCATTCTGGGCCTGCACAGTGCTCCGGATCTGCCCCTTGGCACCATTGGACTTACGCCCGGACTGAACAATGCCGCAGTGGATCATTTCCGTATCCTAGTCCATGGCAAGGCAGCCCATGTCTCCACCCCGCAGTTGGGCGCGGATGCCCTGTATGCTGCCAGTCAGATCGTGGTAGCAATCCAGGGACTGGTTGCCCGGCGTTCTTCACCTGTGGAGCCAGTGCTCCTCGGCGTCGGGAAATTTGCTGCTGGAACGACCTACAATGCCGTTGCGGAATATGCGGAGCTGGAGGGGACCACCCGCACGATCTCTCAGGAGACGCGTCTGCAGGTGCGGGAGTGGATCGACCAGACCGCGGAGCAGATTGCAGCCATCAGTGGCGCGGAAGCCAGGGTGATTTGGTCGGATATTACCTCCGCTCTGATTAACGATCCGCAGGTCAGCCGTGAGGCGGCAGAAGTGGCAAAGGGGCTGGGAGACCATATTCAGGTCGTCACCAATCGCCCCTTGTCCCTGGGCGGCGATAACTTTGCTGAGTATCAACGTTTTGTACCAGGGTGCTACGCCTATATTGGCACAGCAAACACAGACTTGCCCAGCACATTGAACAGCCTCCACAACGGAAACTTTGATTTGGATGAGAATGCACTTGTCTTGGGAGCAGGCTTATATGTGGGATACGCCCTGTGGTGGCTTGGAAGGCAGGAGAAGCCATGATTCAATTAGAACATATTAGCAAACGATATGTCGGCCCCAGCGGTACGGTGGATGCGCTGAAGGATGTGTCGGTTCATGTGGAGAAAGGAGATATCTATGGGATTATCGGCTCCTCCGGCGCAGGAAAATCCACTTTGCTCCGCATGGTCAACCAGTTGGAAAAACCGGATACCGGCACAGTCACCGTGGCTGGCCGGGAACTGAGCACGCTCTCCAAAGCTGAGCTGCGGAAGATGCGCCGTAAAATTGGCATGGTATTTCAGCAGTTCAACCTATTGGAGTCCAAAACCGTATTCCAGAATGTTGCGATTCCACTGATCCTGGAGGGCATCCCCAAGGAGAAGATCACTGAACGCGTCAAAGAAGTGCTCCATATCGTGGAGCTGCACGACAAACGAGATACTTATGTCACTCAGCTTTCCGGCGGACAGAAACAAAGGGTGGGTATTGCCAGGGCGCTGGCAACAGAACCCGCAATTCTCCTGTGTGATGAAGCCACCAGTGCACTGGATCCCAAGACCACAGAATCCATCCTCGGCCTCCTAAAGCGCATCAACAAAAAGATGGGCGTGACAATTCTGCTGATCACCCACCAGATGCAGGTGATCCAGATGATCTGCAACAAGGTTGCCGTCATGGGAAACGGGCAGATCGTGGAACAGGGAACAGTGTTGGATGTGTTCAGCCAGCCTCATGCTCCGGTGACACAGGAGTTTGTCCGCACGGTTATCAACGATCAGATCCCCAAGAGCATTCTGGATTTGCTCCAGACAGAAACGCGGCACTACGTGATTGACCGGCTGAAATTTATCGGCGCCAGCGTCAAAAAACCGGTCATTTCCGAGATTTGCCAGATTGCCGGCGTGGAGGTTAATATCCTTGGTGCAACCGTTCAGGAGTTTGGGGAAAGCATCATGTGTATTTTCATCCTGCAAATGTTTGGTTCCGATGACAAGCTGCTCCAGGCCGAAGCACAGATCGACGCGGCTGGAGTTCTCCGCGAAAGGGTGGTATTCGGCTGATGGAAGCTCTGTTGGAAACAAAGATTTTTAAGGTATCTGTCGAGCGACTGCTGCTTAATGGCGGTCAAACACTATACATGGTGGGTATTGCACTATTGATTGGCACCGTGATCGGTACCTTGCTCGCCTTGGTGCTGGTGCTCTGCCGCAAGGGCGGCCTTGTGGAAAATAAAGTTCTACACAGTATCGTCAGCCTCTACATCAATGTGGTACGGAGTGTTCCGTTCATCATTTTGCTGGTTACCATCATGCCGCTTACCCGCGCTATTCTGGGTACGACGATTGGCAGCACGGCCGCTTTGGTTCCGTTAGTGGTCTATATCAGTCCCTATTTAGCCCGCTTGATTGAGAATAGTTTGCTGGAGGTATCCCCAGGCATTCTGGAGGCGGCCCAGGCCATGGGAGCCACAACCTGGCAGATCATCCGCTGTTTTCTGATGCCTGAAGCGCTGGGTTCGATGGTTCTGGCCTTGACCACAGGAACCGTCGGCCTGTTGGGCGCCTCCGCTATGGCTGGTTACTGCGGCGGAGGCGGTATCGGCGATCTGGCATTGACCTATGGTTATGAAAAGATGAATACCCCGTTGATGATATTTACTGTCATTGTTCTGGTCATCCTGGTACAACTATTGCAGATGGCAGGCAACCGTGTTTCCCGCCGTCTGCGTGAGCACAGATAATGTGTGATTCATATTAGTGTCGAGTCTTGAAAGAAGGTTAATCCTATGAAGAAGTTTTTTGCATTGGTACTGTCCCTGATTCTGATTCTGAGTTTGACTGCCTGCGGCGGCAGTGACAGCTCCACGGACAGCGCACCGGACTCTGGAGCATCCTCCGCCGATCCCGACGCAAAGACGGAGATCGTCTACGGCAAGTCTCAAGGTCCCTACACCGAATTGTTCGAAGCAGCGATCGTTCCCATCCTAGAGGAGCAGGGCTACACCCTGAAAGGAGTCGACTTTTCCGACCTGCTGACTGCCGATATCGCCCTGAACGACGGCGATGTGGATGTGAACGTGGAACAGCACACGGCATACGCCGAAAACTTTAACTCCAACAACAACGGTGATCTGGTTCCCATCAGTCCCATCCCTACCGTTCCCGCCGGTATTTACTCTGGGACCCACACATCTCTGGATGAAGTGACTGACGGCGCAAAAATTGCCGTCCCCAACGATGCCTCCAACACCGCTCGGGCCTATGTCCTGCTGCAAAAGATCGGCTGGATCACTCTGGATAGCGGCGTAGATCCCTCTGCCGTGACACAGGATGATATCGTGGAGAACCCCAAGAATCTGAAATTTGTGGAAATGAAGTCTTTAACCATCCCCGCAGCCATCCAGGACTTTGACTATGTAATCATTACCGGCAGCATTGTTTACAATGCCGGGATTGACCCCTCTGTTGCACTGGCAACCGAGGACATTCTTGATCACCTTATCCTACAGGTTGTTGTCAAGGAAGGAAACAAAAATGCTGACTGGGCGCAGGCCATTGTAGACGCTTATCACTCTGACCGATTTAAGGCCTATCTGGAGGAGAACAACGACGGCCTGTGGTGGGTTCCTGAAGAACTGCAGTAGGAAGATGTCAGCTAATAGAGAAAAGAGTGCCCTGATTGCAATGAGCGGCGGTGTGGACAGCTCTGTCGCGGCATGGCTGATGCGTGAGCAAGGATATCGCTGCGAGGGAACGACCATGCGTCTTTACCGCAACGCGGACATCGGCTTGAGTCAGTTCCATACCTGCTGCTCGCAGAAGGATATCGACGACGCCAGTGAGGTGGCGTTTCAACTGGATATTCCCTATGAAGTGCTGGATTTTACCATGGACTTCAGGAACCAGATCATCGGAAAGTTCATCCGAACATATGAGTCGGGCGGGACACCGAATCCATGCATTGATTGTAACCGGTATATGAAGTTCGATAAACTGCTTCGCTTTGCCGAAGAGAAGGGACTGGAGTATGTGGCCACCGGACACTATGCCCTCATTGAATATGACGAAGTGTCCGGAAGGTATCTTTTGAAAAAAGCGCTGGATGACAGCAAGGATCAAAGCTATGTGCTGTATATGCTGACACAGGATCAGCTTAGCCACATACAGTTTCCTTTGGGCGGCAAAATGAAAAAGGAAGCGAGAGAGATCGCGGAACAGTTGGGCTTCTGCAACGCCCGGAAGCACGACAGTCAGGACATTTGCTTCGTTCCGAACGGGGACTATGTCAAGTTTATGGAACAGTATACCGGAAAACAATACCCGGCAGGAGCGTTTCTTGATCTGGAGGGCCAGACGGTCGGCAGACATTGCGGGGCTGTCCGTTACACCTTGGGGCAAAGAAAAGGACTTGGTCTTGCCATGGGTGAACCTGTGTACGTTTGCGGAAAGAATATGGCTGCCAATACGGTCACAGTGGGGCCGGAAAACGCGCTGTATAGCAGTATGCTTCTTGCGGAAGATATGAACTGGATCTCCATCCCGCAATTAAAGCAGCCCATGCGGGTGAAGGCCAAAACCCGATATCGTCAGGCGGAACAGTGGGCTGCTGTGTACCCGGAACAACACGGCCGTGTTAGGCTGGAATTCGATGTGCCGCAGAGGGCTGTTACCGTTGGACAAGCTGTGGTTCTGTATGATGGAGATGTCGTTGTTGGCGGCGGCACGATCTGCCAGGCGCCGCCAACGAAACGCTGATTCACAAAATACAGGCTCAGGCTTGGACAGCCATATGTTGAACGGTGGACATGACCACTGCGGCGCCTGTTGCTGCGGAAGCTGCGGTGCGCTGAAACTGACCCAAACAGAGGTCGATTTACGGCGTCTTTCTGCTCAGATTCCGAGTGGAAGTATGGTTCTGACCACAAAAGGTCAGGCAGTGATTGAATGAGTGGAAATACAAGAATTGAGGCATAAGCAACGATGCTGAATCAATTTTTGAGGACACAGCGTCTCTTCCACCGGGAGGACATGGAAAAACTGTATCAGGGCCGGGCTGCTGGGGGTGGTATTGGCGGCGTTGGCGAATTTGGTCTCATTGATGATGGACGGGTGTGCCGGACAAGTGTGAATCGCCACACTTTTGCAACCAGAAAAACCGTGGGGCAGAAAGTGTGGAAAAGGTGAAATCCGCTTAACTGAACGTTCCTGTAAGGAGCTTTGCGGACAACATTTTAACGAGAGGGATTACTTTAAATAATCTCCCGGTTGGAACAACGCTTTAAGCTGGTGATACCCAATTGAGGATTACTTAAATTGGCGGTGAGTTCCATGCAAGCTGTGTGATTTGGCGGCGGATCGGAGACAGTGTGGCGCCGGGAGAAGGTTTTCGCCATTGTTTTGCAGGAGGGGATGATTCACTCTGGAGACAAAATTACAGTTTTACCGGAGAGACGCCATGATTTACCTTGACTACTCCGCCAACACACCGGTTGATCCTGCTGTGCTAGAGGCATTTTGTAAAGCGGAGCAAACGTATATCGGAAATCCGAACTCAACGCATTGCGCTGGACGTACAGCCTGCGAGGAGATGGCCCGAGTGACAGATCATATTGCTGGACTTCTCGGTGTGGAACCCGCCGGGATTATCTACACTTCCGGAGCCAGCGAGTCGAACAACCTGGCAATCAAGGGAATCGCCCAGGCTTCCCGAAGTACCGGCAGACATATGATCTCCACCGTACTGGAACACGCATCTGTGGGCGGCACACTTACGGCTTTACAGCAGCAGGGCTGGGAAGTAGATTTGTTGGATATCCAGCGGGATGGAACCATTGACCTGGAGCAACTGGGTGATCTGCTGCGGAAGGACACGATCCTGGTGTCAGTCTGCGCGGTGGACAGTGAGCTGGGGACAGTGCAGCCAATCCGTCAAATTACGGAGATTCTAAAAGATTTTCCAAACTGCCGTCTTCATGTGGATGCCACCCAGGCGATAGGAAAAACGGAGCTGGTGATGGATGGTGTGGACACCATGAGCATCGCTCCTCACAAGTTTTACGGTCTCAACGGCAGCGGACTTCTCCTGAAAAAGAGCAGTGTGATTATCGAGCCTCAGATTCACGGCGGTTCCAGCACAACGCTTTACCGTAGTGGTACACCGGCTTTGGCACTGGCTGTTTCCATTGAAAAAGCGCTTCAATTGACGCTGACGCAGCAGGAAGAACGGATCCGCTGTGTTCGGCAGTTGAACGAATACCTAAAGACTGCACTGCTGCACTATCCGGCAGTCCGGATCAACAGTCCGGAAGGCGCGGTACCGCATATCCTCAACCTCAGCGTTCAGGGGCTTAAAGGCACGGTATTTCAACGTGTTTTGAGTGAGCGGGGCGTATGTGTTTCCGTCAAGTCGGCCTGTTCCGCGGAGGGGACGCCATCCAAAGCGGTATTTGCCGTCAGCGGGGACCGAAAAAATGCGCTGTCCTCCTGGCGAGTGAGCCTCAGTCATTTGACAACACGAGAGGAGCTTGACGAATTTTTGCAGGTGTTCGACCAATGTTACAAAGAGTTGGTTCCATGAAAAATCCATTGGACTATCAGATTTCGAAGTATGACTGCGGTTCCACCGCTATGCTCAATGACGCGAGCTTTCGGTTCCAAGGGAAAGATATCCCCCTGTAGTTTACCAGTAATATCCCCCTGTATTGTTTGGATTGTTACGGCTCAGATGGAGTTTGCGAAAAGGGTGGAACCTTTTTGCGGAGAACGGCTCAATCTGTGACAACGGAGGCGGCAGTTCTAAACGTCAGGAAAACAAAACACTGCTCTGTGGGTTGAAACGAAGCAATCCCGGCATTAAAAAGAGTATATTCAACAACATCCACGCTGTTTTCCAGATACGGTGCCCGGTTGCAAAAAAACGGTACAGAGCACTGATTTTTGGGGCAATATGAGGAAAAATGAGCCGGTAGGATATCCTACCGGCTCATTCTGTTACCTAATCAAATTACATAATTATCTCCAGCAGCACCGGACTTCATCAAATCTGCAATGGTAACATTGTCCAGATATTCGTTAATTACTTTATCTAGACCCTGCCACATATGTAAAGTGCGGCATTCCGCTGCTCTGGCACAGACCGCTGCGCCTGGTCCGAGACAAGAAACCGGCGCCAGGGAGTCTTCCGTAAGTCGTAAAATAGCGCCAACAGTGTACTGGTCAGGCGACTTTGTCAATTTATATCCGCCGCCCTTGCCCCGCAGTCCGCTGAGAATATTTGCTTTGACAAGGAGCCTGATGATGGTTTCAAGATATTTCTCTGAAATATCCTGCCGCTGAGCAACTTCTTTCAGTGGGATATAGCCGTCCGTCTGGTGCTCAGCAAGATCAATCATAACGCGCAGTGCATACCGCCCTTTCGTAGAAATCAGCATTTTAAAGTCTCCTTGCACTCATTATAACCTATTATAGCGCATGGTTAATAGGAAAATCAATAGCCTTTTTGGAGCGGCCCTATTGACAAAATGAGCAATATCTATATTTTGAGGACCAATTGATCGGGAAAACACCGCCTCTGAATCTCGTCCCTATTGAGCAGAGCGAAGGGCTGGAGGCCAACCTGCTCGGCAAACTCGAATACTTCAATCCCGCTGGCAGCATCAAGGACCGTATCGCAAAAGCCATGATCGACGATGCTGCGGCCAGCGGAAAATGAAAGCCCGGTTCTGTGATCATCGGGCCTACCTCTGGCAATAGTAAGGGGCTTGGTCAATCCGAAGGCGTTTTGGCTGGCATCTCTTCCGGTGCTGCGGTTTGGGCTGCGCTCCAACCCGCCAAGCGGCCCGAAAATAGAGGCAAGGACCATCACGGCATTGCTGCCGGATACAGGTGACCGTTATCTCTCTACTCCTCTTTTTGCGGACTAAGAAGATAAAAAAGATAGTAAGTCAACTTCATGACTTACTATCTTTTTTGTTTACCCGTACCGGCTGCGTTGTCCAGAGGTCGCATTGTGTCCCTAGAAGAATTAATCCCTGGTCCGGGGGGCTTCTGTGCTTAGTTGTGGGATTCTGTAAAGCGCATGAGAATGGCGGCCATCTCGGCACGGGTGGCGGTGCCGGCGGGGTTGAGCCAACCGCCGCCCTTGCCGGTCAGCAGACCCTCGTCCACCGCCCAGCACAGGGCATCTGCCGCGTAATCGCTAACCGCGTCTTTGTCGTTAAAGCCGTCCAGACTGCCCGTGGGCTCCGGCGTGCCCGCATAGCGGTACAGCATGGCCGCCAACTGCTCCCGTGTCACTGCGTCCTCCGGGCCGAAGGCCCCGGTGCTGTACCCGGTCACAATCCCCCGGGACGCCGACCAGTTGACCGCACCGGCGTACCACGCGTCCGACGGCACGTCGGTGAAGCCTGCCGTACCGGGGACGGCAGGGCTGTCCGCCAGGTTCCAGAGCACTTGGGCCGCCATGGAGCGGGTCAGCACTGTAGTGGGCGCAAAAGCGGCGGGGCCAGTGCCGTCCATGAGGCCGTTTTTATATACATAGACCACCGCGTCATAGTACCAGTCGCCGCTGCTCACGTCGGCAAAGGGGAGTTTGGGCTCGGCTTCAATTTTTGCGAAGCTCGCCTCAATCTCCGCCCTGGAGGCGGGCATTTTAAAGGTGTATTTGCCGCCACCCTCGTTGGTGAGCTTGATTTCGCCGCCATTCTTGCCGGTGACAACCAGTTTGTCCAGCTCATAGCCCTCGTTGGGCTTCACGGTGATGGTTACGGTGTCGCCCTTTTCGGCCCGCTTGGGGCTGACGGTGACGGAGCCGTTTTTTCCGCTGTCCACGCTGACGGTGAAACGGCCGGAGCTGGAGCCTCCGCCGGAGGAGCTGGGCCACACCACAGCCGTACCTGTGGCCTTGTTGTAGTGGTCAGTATCATCTGGGGTAAAGGTCCAGGCGTAGGACTTGCCGCGCTCCACGGTCTGGTCGCCATCATCCCAGGAGAATGTACCCGCGACCTCAATACCCGCCGCGTTCTTCATGGAGCCGGACAGGGTGATGGTAGACAGCTCCACGCCGCTGCTGACCTTGTCAAAGGTAGGTTCGCCCTTGGGATTTCCCATGACGATGCTGTATCGCCGGGAGGAGTAACAGTAGGTCTTGGTGTCCTTGCTATACCCATTGATGACAAAGGAGTAGACGCCCAGCTCGGTGGGAGCGATGGCCTTGAGTGTATCGGCGGTCAGCTGGGAGTTTGTCTGATTGTACAGGTGCGTTCCGCTAAAGGCGGTGCCCTCTTGTACTGCGTGGAAGTGGGCGGTGAAGGATGTGATGGAATGGTCAGTGTTTGTGCCCTTGGTATACAGGGTGGTCAGGTTACGGGTGGTAGGAACGATGCCCTGGCCGGTGTACTCGTACACCCGGTCTCCCTCAAAGGTCTCCAGAGGCTTGTCATCTCCCTCCAGATAGAGGTCTACCTCATTCATGCCTTCCTCATAGCAGGTAACATAGAGGATGATGGTGTCACTCGGCTGCCAATTCGTGCCCACGGTGCAGAAACGGTAGTTGGGGTTTTTCAGCTTCAGCTCCACCCGGATGCTGTGGGGGTTGCCCTCCGCATCCGTGGTGGGGTGAGTAGGCAGGGTTCCGGTTTCGATGATATTGCCGCTGGCACCGCCGCCCTCGTTCTGGTACTTGTAATAAACATCGCCGTCATCGCCCATGCCGGGCTTGAGGTCGATCTTGTCCTTAGCGATATCAGCCTCGTAGGTTCCGTTCTGACTGTCTGTTATCGCCGGCTTGCTGCCCCGCAGGACACTGAACTTGGGCGCGGTGCCGTCCTCATTCAGCGCGTAGGTGATGTACGGACGGCCGATGCCGCCGTCATTCTGCGTTGTGTCTGCCTTGCCGTAGATGATCCGCATGGGGGTGACTTCCACATTGACGGTCAGCGTCCCTGTGACGCCAGCCTCCGTTCTGGCGGTGGCGGTGATGGTGGTTTTACCCACCTTGTTTGCCTTGAGCTGATCGTCCTCAATAGAGACAATGGTGCTGTCACTGGACTGCCAGTTGGAGAGGGTGACGCCCTCGATGGTCGGGAGCGTCTGGGTGGAGCCGTACTCCATGGAAATAGCATCGGATTTCAGCTCGATCCACTTGGCGTAGTAGGTCTCTCCTGCTGTGGAGGTGGTCACAGCGGTACCGGTACAACCCTCGTTTTTGTACCAGCCATCAAAGATGCTGCCCTCTTTGATGGGAGTTGCCAGTTTGCCAGACTCAAACTTGGTGTCCGCCGCAAAGGTGCCGCCATCGGTAACGGCCAGAGAAGTTTTCTCTGAATCGAATCCATTGCTTGTTGAGGTTGGATCAGCCTTTGACTGCAACATCAAGGAAATTAAATCGCTTGAACCCAAATAAATTACACTATTATTTGCCATCCCTTTAAAAATTTGATTATTTTCTGGAATAGAGGAAACCGATGCCGGAATATAGACACCCTCCATTAAAGATGCATCCTTAAATGCCATGCTACCAATAGTGTTAAGGTTGTTTGAAAGAACCACTCTTTTCAAATTAGTACATCCTTGAAAAGCACTCTCGGCAATTTCGGTAACAGAGCTTGGAATGAGGACTTCTTCCAGCTTAGTACACCCCTTAAAAGTCTCCTTGCTTATTTTTGTAAACTGTGGATTTTCTGGAAAAACGCAACTTTCAAGCTGTATACAGTTACTAAAGGCACCAGGAGCAATCGTCGTTACCGTATGTGGCAGAGTAATGCTTGTCAGAGAACTGCACCCCGTAAAGGCATTAACTCCAATTTCAGTGACGGCTCCATTAAACTCAATGCTACTAATGCCCGTCGCTGCAAATGTATAGGATGGGATGGAAACTACGCCAACCGGAACAGAAATCGTTCCATTCAAAGAAGAACATTTATAAAATGCTTGTGGCTCAATAGTAGTCAGATTTGCTGGTAATGTGATGGAGGTAATTCCAGAACCATAAAACGAATCTTGCCCAATTTTAGTTATAGAGGCCGGAAGAACTACCGTCTTCAAATTTGTATAATTCTTAAACGATTTCGCGCCAACAGAGGTTACTCCGTCTTGAATTACTACTCGAGTAATCTTCTCGCGTGAGTAGTGCCATTCTGGCTCGCCACTACTCACATTGTCTTCCGTGATATAAGCATTTCCCATAGGACCATTACCGGAAATTGTGAGAGTATAACCATCCTCATCGTTCGCTGTAAGTGCCCATTTAACAGTATCGGTATATTCCTTGTTTATATAATCATATAGGCCGCAGTTACCGGACATCACATTGTCAGCGGGGGCGGGATCATCCTCCGTGGTCTCCGGTTCATCGGGCAGGACGCACTCACACTCATGCCCGGCCTGCAGGGTACAGCCCTCGGTCACGGCGCAGGCAACCGGCGTCTCGCTGCCCTTGTCTCTCTCGGCTGCAAGGGCAGAAACAGGGAAAAGAGACAGTAACAGTACCATCGCTATCATGCTTGCTAGTAGTCGTTTTCTCATTTGATCTATTCTCCTTTATACAAAAGTAGTACCTTTCTAAACTGTCCGCTTTGTAAAAGTGTACCTTTCTAAAGCGCAATTTTACTGTTTGTATTTGCTGAAAAAGTATTGAAAATCCTGGAAGACTTGTGTATCATACAAACAGGGATCGTTCTATCTGAAAGTTTGTAAAGGTACACCTTTTCAAACAATGCAGCGCCTCTGGAGAAATCCAGAGGCTCTGCTGTCTTCCTGTCGCAGACAAAATTGTTTGCTCTTATCAACTTCGTGATGGAAAATGCTCCCTTAACTGTTGCAAATTCGTGAATTATATGGTATCATTTTACATGAAAAGACATTGGAAGTAAAGGGTGTTGCACGATGAATGCAAAACTATCCAAGGTCAATCAGTCCATTGAAAAAACCATTCAGATTGTGGAGGTTATGGCCCGCGGTAAGGGCCCTATGCGGCTGCAGGACGTTGCTAAGAAATGTGGAATGCCGGCCAGCACGGTGATGCGGATGCTTAATACACTGCAGGTGTACGGCTATGTCAATCAGGATCCCTGTACGCAGCACTACTCTCTGTCGTTGCGGTTTGCGCGCCTGGGTTGCTTGGTCAGTGAACAGACCAATATGCGGGATGTGGCGCGGCCATTCCTGGCAGAGTTGGCGCAGCGCTGTCAGGAGACTGTGTGCCTGTGGTGTGAGGCAGAAATGGAAGTGGAGTGCACCGATGTGGTGGACGGCCCGGACGGAATCCTGATGGTGAGCCAGCGGGTAGGCGCACGCGCCCCGCTCCACGCCACCGGCGCGGGAAAGCTCCTGCTGCTCAATTACAGTAACCAGAAGCTGAACGAGTACATAGCAGTTAAGGGCCTGCGGGCCCTGACGCCCCATACACTGGTCACGCGGGAGGCGCTGGTGAACAGCTTGGAGATGATACGCAGTCGGGGCTATGCCCTGGAGGACGAGGAGCGGGAGCTGGGTGCCCGCTGTGTGGCGGCGCCGGTGCGTGATTACTCGGGGCGGATTGTAGGCGGAATCAGTGTCTCAGGCCCCACCACCCGTATGTCCAGAGCGCGGCTGGAGGCGCTGGCGCCCCTGGTAATGGATACGGCAGCGGAACTCTCCCGCCGGCTGGCCTATGAGGAGTGGCCTGAGGAAGGGGATTGACTTTCCTGGCCGGGCGGTATATGATGGAAGCACAGTTGAATATCGAACTCCGGCTTTTGTGGCATTTACGCGACCCCGTCTGTCCGGGCGGGACACGTATTCTTGTTCGGCTGAACAAGGGAATCAGGTGAAATTCCTGAACACGGCCCAGTTCCGCTCGGTGCGGATGGGTACGTAGCTGTAAGCACGGAGCGTATCCTCTTTCCGTGAAAGCGGGTCACTGGCTTGTGCTGGGAAGGCGGGGGATATGCGCTGGCGGCATAGCCGTCTGGACGTGTGAGTCAGAAGACCTACAAGGAGCAGTTTCTCCCCGAGTGGAGGGGAGAGGCATGGTGCGTACAAAAGCGGTAACCTGAGGTTACCGCTTTTTTCGACCTGCTCCCAAGGTGGGAAAAAGCGGATACAGAGGTATCCGCTTTTTCATTTCGGGATCGACGGTCCCGCTTAACAGGTGAATTCCAGGACCGGCCAGGCGGCCGCCCGGACATTGGGGAGAATGGAACGGGGCCGCAGACTCCCGACGGAACGCGCAGGGCCTGCGAATGGGTTGGGGCGGGGAGAACAGCTCCCCGGACAGGCGCCCTGCCGGCTAGGCTGGCAGGGCGCCTGATTCATATTAAATAAAAACTCCGCAACCGAAAGGTTGCGGAGTTTTGGCGGAGAGAGAGGGATTCGAACCCTCGAGACGCTATTAACGCCTACACGATTTCCAATCGTGCGCCTTCGACCAACTCAGCCATCTCTCCATGGTGAGTGCTCTATCCTTGCTCGCCCATCAGCCGAGCAGCAGAGATCATTATATCAGCTTTTTCAAATACGTCAAGAGG
>OGFR01000172.1_pt1 | contig 68438 bp, 66 predicted proteins | sample 1571001 | NCBI WGS metagenome assembly OGFR01 (sample SAMEA2582064, study PRJEB24529) | metagenome | biome: Human gut stool | place: China | collected 2011 | reverse complement strand
CCAAACCCTCTGAAACCGAAGAAAGGAGGTTACACATGGCAAGTTTACGGGACACCGTAAAGGACTATCAAGAAGAATTAAGGGACGGTATCGCTTGGGTGGCATTTTGGAAAACGGGACGTTCTTGGAACGCCGAATATTTCCACCTTGAAATGGGCGATATTCTCTACCCGGAGGACAGAAGCCGCATGGAAGAAATCAAGCAGGCTGACCCTGCCGCTGTTGTGGTAAACGGCTATTATTCCGGCTATCTTGGCGAGGATATGAGCCTTGACGAGCTGACCGCCGGAGTGCGCCACCACTACGAAAACGGATATAGCAATATCGGGGAATTTATCGAAGCCCACGACGACAGGCTGCCGCCGGAGCTTATCGAGGAAGCAAGAGCCGCCGCCCACGCTGCGGGGCTTCCTTTCTCTGAAAAAGCCTACCGGGACGGCAAAGAACCCGACCCCTATCTATTTGACGGGAGTATGAGCATGGAGGACTACGCGCTTATGCACCGCATGATTGAGAAAGAAAGGAGCGAACGCATGGAACAACCGATTTTAAGCGGGTATCTTTCTAATCTTGGAAAGTATACCGAGGGCAGACCTGCGGGCGAATGGGTATCATTCCCCACGACTGCCGAGCATTTGAAAGAAGTCTTTGACCGTATCGGGATAGACGGCAAAAACTACGGAGAGCTGCACATCACAGAATACCAGTCCTCTATTGCAGGACTGGCAGGAAAATTGACCGAGCTTGAAAGCCTTGACGAACTGAACTATTTGGGCGAGCTTTTGAAAATGCAGTTTGACGACGACCGGGAAAAATTTGTTGCAGCTATGGAATACGGCGACCATACAAGGGACTTGCAGGACATTATCAACCTTGCACAAAACCTTGATTGTTACTGGCTTTATCCGTCCGTACAGAGTGAGGAAGATTACGGGCATTATCTGATTGAAGAACTGGGCGAGTTGGAGCTGCCCGAAGAAGCAAAAAAATATTTCATGTATGAGGAATACGGGCGGGACGCTGCTATCAATGACGGGGGCAGATTTACCGAGCAGGGCTATATCTACAATAACCGCAACACCTTTACAGAATGGTATGACGGGCGCGACGTGCCGGAGGAATACCGGGTAACGCCGCAGCCGCCAGTACAGGAAAAGGAACAGGCAGACCTTGACGCTGCCGCAGCCATACAAACCGCCGCCACAGAGCAGCCCCCGGTTTTCCCGATTATCCTATCTTCTGAAAAGCCCGCCGACAAAATGAAAGAGATTACCGACCGACTGGAACAAGGGATTTTAGGACTGTATGAAAGCGACCGTTACGCCGACTATCTGCGTACTATGTCTAAATTCCATGATTACAGCCTTAACAATACAATCCTTATCGCCATGCAGGGCGGCAATCTTGTGAAAGGCTATAAACAATGGGAAAAGGAATTTGACCGCCATGTAAAGCCCGGAGAAAAAGCTATCAAAATACTTGCACCGTCCCCGTTTACCGTTAAGAAACAGGTGGAAAAAATCGACCCGGACACCCAAAAGCCTGTTTTCGATAAGGACGGGAAACCTGTTACCGAGGAAAAGGAAATCAAGATACCCGCCTTTCGTGTAGTATCTGTCTTTGATATTTCACAGACCGAGGGAAAGGAGCTTCCTGCCCTTACCTATGAGCTGACGGGCAACGTGGAACAATACAAGGATTTTTTCGCCGCCCTTGAAAAGACTTCCCCGTTTGTTATGGGATTTGAAGCACTAAGCGGCGGCATAAAAGGACGCTGCAATTATGAGGAAAAGCGTATCTTCATAAACGAGGGCATGGACGAATTGCAGAACATCAAGACCGCAATCCATGAAATCGCCCACGCCATGCCGGAACGCCCCGACCGCCGCACCCGCGAGGTACAGGCGGAAAGCGTCGCCTATGCTGTCTGCCAACATTACGGGCTTGATACGTCGGACTATTCTTTTGGGTATATCGCCGGGTGGAGCAGCGGAAAAGAACTTGCAGAACTGAAAGGCTCTCTTGAAACAATCCGCAGCACCGCCGCAAAGCTGATTGATACCATAGACGGACATTTTGCAGAAATCCAAAAGGCACAGGATAAGGAGCAGACCACCGAACAGGCGCAGCCCGCACAGGAAGCCGCCAAACAGCCCGAAGCAGAAGCAGCCGCGACGGAGCTTCCCGAAGAAACAGCCCCGGTACAGGAAAAAGAAACAAAGCCGGAACAGGCTGCACCCGCCGCCCCTTATTACACTATCAATGAAGCTGCCGCCAAACGTGCAAAGGATATGAACAGCTTTTCCGATTATAAGCAAGGCAGCGCGACGGCTGAATACAGGCACTATGTAGATGAAGCCGTACAAATCGCAGAAAGGCAGAAACAGCGGGTAGACCCGATGTACCATGAGAAAATCGACAGCCTGCTTGACACCTACGCCCGGAAACTGGCGGCGAACATGAACAAAGGCTATGAGATTGACGCGCGTGTTCCCTCTATCCTGATTGCGGGCGGCTCTAACTTCCCCACAAGGAAGAAAGAAAAGCAGAACGCAGCCCGCGACAGCAATTATCGGGAATGGCAGGACATACAAGGGCTTCTTGATAAAATCCGCAGCACCGGCATGGGCGGTATCAGCGCAGACGACCCACAGGCAGTACAGAAATTAGAAAAGAAACTGGAAAGCCTTGAAAAATCACAGGAAACCATGAAAGCCGTAAACGCCTATTACCGCAAGCATAAGACCCTTAACGGCTGCCCGCATTTACCGCCGGAGGAACTGGAAAAACTGAAAGCAGAGATGGCGAGCAGTTGGCATTTGGAGGACAAGCCCTTTGCGACTTGGGCGTTATCCAACAACAGCGCAGAAATCCGGCGCGTGAAAGACCGTATCAAATCCCTTTCACAGCAAAAAGAAATCGGTTTTGTCGGTTGGGAATTTGACGGCGGCAAGGTGGAAGCAAACATCGAAGCGAACCGACTGCAAATCTTCTTTGAGGATAAGCCGGACGAAGCCACGCGGGAAGCCTTAAAAAGTAATGGCTTCCGTTGGTCGCCAAAAGCCGGGGCATGGCAGCGGCAGCTTACCAGTAACGCCTACTATGCGGCTGATTATGTGAAATCTATTCAGCCCCTTACAGGGGAAAAGCCTACCGAGTTACAGCGGTCGCATATCCGGCAGCAAAAGGTAGCTGCACAGGAACAACCCGTACAGGAGCAGCCGGAACAGAAAGCCCCACAGAGCAAAGACACCTTTTCCATTTATCAGATAAAAGGCGGGGACGAAACAAGGGATTTGCGCTTTGAACCTTATGACCGTCTGACTGCCACAGGACACCGGGTAGACCCAAAAAACTATGCCCTTGTCTATTCCGCAGAGCTTACGCCGGGGACTTCCCTTGAAGATATTTACACCCGCTTCAATATCGACCACCCGAAAGATTTTAAGGGACACAGCCTTTCCGTTTCCGACGTGGTGGTACTTCATCAGAACGGGCAGGACACCGCCCACTATGTAGACAGCTTTGGTTATAAGGAAGTGCCGGAGTTTTTCAAGGAGCAGGAAAAAGCCCTCATTCCCGACGACTTGGAAACAGGCGAAACAATCAAAACACCGAGGGGGACTTTCTATGTAACCGCCATGAGCCGCGAGCAAATGGAAGCTGCCGAATATGGATTGCACCACCAGTCCGACGATGGAAAATATCTGATTATGGGGAACGGTACAAGGGCTTTTGCTGTTCCCGTTCAGCCGGAAAACTATCTGAAAGCTGCCGAGCAGACCACCGAGCAAAGTTACAACATGATTGACGGGCAGATAAACAACACCCCGACAGTCGCAGAATTGGAAGCAAAGGTAAAGACAGGAGAAACCATTTCCCTTGTTGACCTTGCTGAAGCTGTCAAGGCTGACAAGGAACGCGGCAAGGCAGCAAAAACGGAAAAGAAGCCCTCTATCCGGGCGCAGCTTAAAGCAGCGAAAGAACAGACACCGAAGAAACAGGCAAAACAGAAAACACAGGATTTGGAAAGGAGCTGACGCATGAATAAGTTTGAAAACGTGGATATTTTCGCTTCTCTTGACGCTATCATGCGGCAGAATACAGGATTTTTCCAAAGTGATTTTGACATTGACAAGGAGATTATTGCAAAAGCAGCGGCAAGCCCTAACAGAGAGGATAAGACGCTGCTATGGTTTTGCCGCCCGTCCGGGACGCATTGTTTTAAGGAGCGCGACGTGTTCCTAAAGGATACCGCCGCCCACAATACATGGTGTTTTTACAAAGAGCAGACCCGCGACCGCGTTCTTGCCTATGCCGTCGAGCTGACGGGCAGGGAGCGCGGGAAAATCAAAGGCAATCTTTATGAGCTTGACTATACAAGGCAGTATGAGCGCGTTAAGGACAATACGCTTGCCGCCGACACAGTCAAGTTGATTTATGAGCATGGGACAAGGGAGATACCCGCCGGACAGCATTTTAACGGAAATCCCGATACTTCTTTAGGGAAGTTTGAACACTTTGAAGCAGTACCCAACGACCCTGACGCGCTACAATTCCTTTTACGGGAAGAAAAGCAAAAACGGGATAAACTGACACCGGGCGACTTCAAGGAACATACCGCCGCCCTGCGTGCTGGGCTGATTGAAGCCGAAGCGCGGCGCATTGTGCAGGAAATGAAGCGCAGGGACACGCCCAATAGCCCTAATAGGACACATTTCATGGTGGAACTGTCCCCGACATTTATGCAGCTTGCGTCCTCTAAGGACACCGACCGTCTGTTTTCCATGCTGCCCTATAAGACACTTTCCTTTTCCAAAATCGAGGGCAGACATGGAACATACGCCTTGATTGATAAAAATGAAAACCGAGACACAGATATTTGCAGGGTGCGCCCCTCAATCCGGGCGCAGCTTGCCGCTGACAAAAGAAAAGCCGCCCCGAAAAAGGCGGCTGTAAAATCAAAAAATCACGAATTGGAGGTATGAGAATGATTAGACTGACCGTTGAAGAAACAAACCTGTTGAGCATTTACAATGAGGGCGGCAAGCGCGGGCTTATGGAGAACATCAACGCTGCGCTACCGTTTATGGACGAGGATATGCGTAAACTGGCGAAGCGCACCCTTGCGAAAATCGCACCTCTGACAGAAAGTGAGTATGTGGAGCTTGCCATTTTCGCCGCTGATGAAGTATGACCGGGGTTAAGCGGCTTACGCCGCCCCAAAGCCGGAAAGTCAACAGCCTTGTAAAAAAGGAGTGCTGCAACTGCGATAACGGACACTGTATTTTACTGGACGACGGGGAGGAATGTGTCTGCCCGCAGCTTATTTCCTATTCGCTTCTTTGCAAATGGTTTCAGACCGCCGTACTTCCTCTTGATAAGCTGCTGTACGCAGAGCTTTTCAAGACCGAGGATAAAAAGCGTTGTACCGAGTGCGGAGCTTCTTTTGCGTCCACCTCTAACAGCGTCAAATACTGCCCGGACTGCCGGAAGCGTATTACCCGCAGACAGGCAGCGGAGCGCATGAGGAAACGACGCGCCCTTGTTACGCAGTAGGGGCAAAAAAAGACTTGATTTACGGGGCTTTCAGTGCTTGAAAATGACGCAGCAAGGGTTTTATACCTTATCCCCTAAAAATGACGTTCTATTGCGTAACAGATACCAAAAACGCACCTACATAAAACAGGGCGCGGACAGTCTTTTGTTGGCTGTCTGCGCCCTGTTCTTTTACTTTATTCGTGCAGTCCTTCTATATCCTTTATTCGATTTCCCAATAGGATATACAGCTCTCCATTCTCTCCCCTTATAACCAGAGTATCATTTTCATCGGAATAAGTTCCATATTCCACACATTCTATATATCCGATAAGTGTATTTCCGTCCTCAAAAGTAATTTGGATTTTACTGTCTGCGTTAATATAAGTTTCTACGCCATAACTGCCATTTTCTAATGTTATTCTGTAACATGGTGTAATACCAACCATTTTCATAATTATTCCCGTTCCTTTCCTTTCTTCCGTTCCGGCTCTTTGCCTTGCCGCAAAATATGGTCTATGTTCTGTTTGATAACATCGTATTCCTTGACCTGTTTTTTCAGCTTGCCATAATCAGCGTAAAGGGCTTCTTTTTGCGCTTGTAGTTTCCCGTATTCTTCCTGCATGGCGGCAAGGTTGGGGAGTTTAGTAACGCCCGCCGCTTTCAGTGTCTTTACTGCCGCTTCATGGAGTATCAGACTGCTTTCCTGCTTTGCCCGGTATGCGTCCTTATCCTTTGCCCTGCGGTATGCTTCATAGACAGGTTTTGTCTTTTGGTAGGTAGTAACGTGCTTCATCAGCACCGCCATATCTGCAAGACGCTTTTCCACGCTCTTTAATGCGTCTGCTGTCTTTTCATTTTCCGCATTTACTTCCTCAATCCGGCTGACTAAATCTGCGTACTGCTCAATCTTATGTTCTGTCAAGAAATTCATAGTCTTTGCAGCCAGTTTCAGATTATGGATTTTCGCCCACTGTTCATAGCCCCGGCTCTCTTGTGCCTTGATACTGTTTTCAATGTCAATAAGCAGCGATACGCCGCGCTGCTCTTTGGGAGCTTTCGCCGCCTTTGTGCGCTTGCCTGCAATCCGTTCTTTGATTGATTCCTCTGTATAATCTGCACCGAGAGTTTTTAAGCGGGTAAAGCGTTCCTGTCCGGGAGCGCGGCAGGAGATATATTTTCCCGGCTTTATCTCATAACCCGCTGCCTGTAACCGCTGCAACAATTCTTCAAAACTTGCTACTTGCAGAATAAGCGTATCAACAGCAATTTTTAGCTTGCCTTTCCAACTTGTACCGACCTTTTCCGCTTGATATTCTGCATAGCTCTTTCCCTTGCTGCCTTTGCCCGGAACGACAACAGACAGCCCGTTTTCCCGGCACAGCTTATCGCTCATGTTCCGTATGCCGTAGTAACTGCGTTTGTTGGAATTGTACTTATGGTAGTCAACAAAATTGACCGCACAAAAAATGATATGGTTATGGATATGCCCTTTGTCTATGTGGGTAGTCAAGACGTATTCATGCTGTCCCTTTGTTACCGCGTCGGCAAGCTGTTTTCCGATTTCATGGGCTTTCTGATAATCCACTTCCCCCGGCTCAAAGGACTGTATCAAATGGTGGGCGAGATTGTTCCCTTTCTCTATGGCTTGTGCAAGCGTAAATCCGAACTCAATGTCTGCCGTTTCATAGCTACACCCAAAAGAGGACACAAGCATTTTTCCGTCTGTTTTATCCGGGTTTTGGATATAGTCAAGGGCTTTGCTCAACGTGCTTTTAATAGGCTTAATCTTTGTAACCGCCATATCTCTGCAAGCACCCCCTTTATTTCCTCTATGTCCTCTTGGTAGACGCTGCCTATCGTATTGACACGCTTTGCAATCTGATTGACGTTGACCCCGATTTTTTGTATCTCCGCTGTCATGGCTTTTATGTCGCTATGGTCTGTCTGAATGATATACCCGTCAATGGCAATCTTGCGAAGATACGCCGCCATGTTCCGGGTAGGGACGAGCTTCATTTTCTGTTCAATCAATGCCCGTTCTTCCTCTGTTACATAGAATTTGATTTGTATTTTTCTTTTGCGTCCGTTCATGCAATCGCTCCTTTCCATTCCGAGGGGTTGGGACACTTCCCAACAAGCAATTTTCAACCGACGCACCGCAGGACGGGAGGGCGAAAATACGGAAAAGGGTACTCTTTTCCTATGCTTGCTACGAAACTTTATCCCTTACTACCTACAACACCGGGAACGGCAAATTTGACGAACTTTCCCAAAAGAAAAACGCCGCAATCTGCGACGTTTCAATCACTCTATATAAACAAAAACGAGAGAACTTTATTCCCCCGTTTCGTCGTTGTTGGCTTCCTCTATTCCTTTTGCAGTAGCAGACAGGATTTTCAAATCTTTTTCGCTCATACCGTCAAGCATAGTATCGAGCTGACGGCGGCGCGTGGATTTCTCCTGTTCCCGTTCCGGGAAAAAGAACTGGTCTACTGATACATCAAGCAGGGTTACAAGCTCATATAAAATCTGTAAACTTGGGTGCTGCCCGCTGTTCTCAATGGACGCGATATATCGGGGCGCAATATTCAGCGTATCGGCTAACTGATTGCGTGATATTCCCTTTGCTTTTCTTGCTGCTTTAATGGCTTGTCCGAAAGCCTTAAAATCAAATTTTTCTTTGTTCTGCTTCATAGTCATTTCACCCAACTACATTTTATATTTCATCTCTCTTTCAAGATATGATTACACACATCATAGTTTTGACTGAAATAAATCATATATAAACCTTGACGAAAGATGTCAAGGTTTATATACTATAATAGGGTTAAAGGAGGGAAATATTTGAAAGAAAGCAGATTATTCAAAATTGTATATTATATTTTAGAAAATGGGCGTATAACCGCCCCAGAATTGGCAGAAAAATTTGAAGTATCAGTGCGGACAATCTATCGTGATATAGATGTAATAAGTAGTGCAGGTATTCCTATTTATGTAACAACGGGGAGAAATGGCGGCATACAAATACTTGAAAACTATGTTTTAGATAAGGCTCTTTTTTCTGAAAAAGAGAAGCAAGACATATTAGCAGCTTTGCAAAGTGTATCAGTTGTGAGTAACACTTATGAAAAGGATATGCTGACAAAATTATCTGCTCTCTTTAATATCAACTCTGATAATTGGTTTGAAGTAGACTTTTCACGTTGGGGAAGTAAAACACAAGATAACACTACCTTTGAATTATTGAAAAATGCTGTTATTTCTCATAAGGCGCTATGTATCATGTATGTAAACTCTTATGGTAAAAAGAGCCAAAGAAAAATATATCCGCTTAAAATGATGTATAGAGCAAAGGAATGGTACGTTAAATCTTACTGCGTTGATAAAGATGATTTTCGGATTTTCAAATTTAATCGTATTCTTGAAATACAAATGTTATCAGAGGAATTTGTACCAATGGAATATCCCAAATCGACAGATAAGCCAAAAAGAAGCTACAATAAAATATCCCTTTGTTTTCCAAAAGAAATGGCATATCGTGTGTATGATGAATTTGAGGGAAACGAAATAGAAGAAATGAAAAACGGAGACCTCATGGTTTCATCTGAAATGCCAGAGGATAACTGGTTGATAGACTATCTACTTTCTTTTGGAACACAGGTTACAGTAATTGAGCCTACCTATTTGAAAAAAATTTTATCTGATGAAGCAAAAAAAATATATGAAAAAAATAAAGCATGACATTAGATGTCAAGGTTTAGTTGTTACAATATAGGTGTAACGCATTTATGGAGGAAAAAAATATGAGCGAACAATTTATAAATTTGACGATTGAAAATATAGACAAGGAACATTTATGTTGCGCGATTGCCGATAAAAAACATCAAGCGGGAGTAGCAGTAAAAAAGAATTGGTTGAAAGAACGGATTGCTGAGGGACACGTTTTCCGAAAACTTGATGAAAAGGGAAAGGTTTTTATTGAATATGCTCCATTGGAAACTGCGTGGGTGCCTGTTCATGGAGATAATTATTTGTATATCTATTGTCTTTGGGTGGCGGGTTCTTTCAAAGGGAAAGGGTATGCAAAATCTTTGATTGAGTATTGTATCAATGACGCAAAAGAAAAAGGAAAATCAGGTGTCTGTATTCTTAGTTCCAAAAAGAAAAAACCATATTTGGCAGACAAAAAATTTTTACTCAAATATGGTTTTGAAGTTGTTGATACCGTAAAAAATGAATATGAATTATTGGCATTATCTTTCAATGGGGAAAAACCGTATTTTTCTGAAAGCGTAAAAGAAATGAGAATTAGTGGACAAGAACTGACAATCTATTATGGCTTACAATGTCCATACATTCCAAACTGCATTGAACAAGTGCAAGAATACTGCACTAAAAATAACATACCATTAAATTTGATTGCCGTAGACACTTTAGAGAAAGCTAAAAATCTTCCTTGTATTTTTAATAACTGGGCTGTTTTTTACCATAGAGAATATGAAACAAACCATCTTCTCAATGAAACCTTTTTAAAAAAGAAATTTCAGTTATAAGGGAAAAGACTATGCACTTTATAAAGGTAAAAGGAATTTTATCTGCTTCAAACGGAATGAATTTATATCGCGGTTGTTCGCATGGTTGTATATATTGCGACTCACGAAGCAAGTGTTATCACATGGAACATGATTTTGAGGACATTGAAATTAAAGGAAATGCTATCGAATTATTAGAAAATTCCCTCAAGCGAAAGCGTAAAAAATGTATGTTGAGTACAGGCTCTATGACAGACCCGTATATCCCACTTGAAAGTAAAATTGGGAATGTTCGTAAAGCATTGGCTTTAGCAAATAAATATGGTTTTGGCTTTACTTTGATAACTAAATCCGACCGAGTATTACGGGATTTAGACTTATTAAAATCTATCAACGACAAAACAAAGTGCGTTGTGCAAATGACGCTAACCACCTATGACGAAGATTTATGCAAAAAAATCGAGCCAAATGTTAGTACGACAAAAGAACGGTTTGAAGCTCTGAAAAAGCTGAATGAAGCAGGTATTCCAACGATTGTTTGGCTTTGTCCTATTCTTCCTTTCATCAATGATACAGAAGAAAACATCAGAGGAATTTTAGAATATTGCATTGAAGCAAAGGTTTACGGCGTTATTTGTTTTGGAATGGGCTTAACGCTTCGTGAGGGAAACAGAGAGTATTTTTATAGCCAGTTAGACCGATTGTTCCCGCACATGAAAGAAAAGTATATTCGTACTTATGGTATGCAATATCAACTAAGCAGTCCAAAACACAATGAACTGATGAAATTATTTCATCAAATATGTGAGGGTAGCGGTATTATGCACAATAACTCAAAAATATTTGAGTATCTATACAGCTTTGAAGAAAAGAATAGTCCTATCCAATTAAATCTGTTTGATTAACTTTCAAACAATGACCGCCCAACGGAAAATAAAAAAAACCGTTGTTTGGCGGCAAAGTTTTCATGCGCCTAACAGAATATAAGGGACTTAACAGCGGTTTTGAAATAGCAATCAAAGCCGCTGTTTTCTTTTTTCAAAAGTAAGAATACAGAGGGTGTGTTAAAGTTACCCTTTTTCAAGGATATAGCGGTATTGAGGAGGTATCGCCATGTCCTTTTTTCTATGCCCTAATGGGTTACTATCAAAAAAAGCCATTACCCGCCAACGGGCTATTCCGGCTACATAGATGAACTCACAAATCACACATATACTTTTGATAATTCCTTTGCGCCTGTCTGCGTTTTGCAGACGGGCGCATTTTGCGTTTTCTCCAAAAATTTTTTCAAGAAATTTCTAAAAACCAACGTCCATTTTGAAATGCTTCGGTTTGAGGGTTTACGAAAGGGGACATTTCAAACTTCACCGCTTTCGCGGCAGCGAAAGGAGGTGAGAACATGAACGAGCCTATTCGTACCCAATGGCAAATCCGTTGTGCTTTTAACGGCTTTTGCAAACTGGCGTTGAAGCGAGAAGCTATGAACGCTCACAGGGACACAAAGCAGCGACAATTACGCGAGGTTACTTTTTCCGACCTGTCGCCACTGGAAGAAAATCAGCTTTACGTCTGCGACAAATATTTTGCAGATGATGAAGCGGAACAGTCTTTCGTTGTCGGCGGCAAAGAAATTACTGCGAAGCTGCTTGCCGAAGCCCTGCACAGTTTGCCGGAAGAAAAGCGGGAAACCGTACTGCTGTATTATTTCTTTGATATGAGCGAACGCGAGATTGCAAAGTTTTGTAATCTGTCAAGGACAACGGTACAGTCCCGCCGGACAAGCTCAATGAAGCTGTTAAAACGCTATTTGGAGGAAAGAGCCTATGACTGCACAGATTAGTAAATCAGAACAGGACGAACGCGGCTTGTTGCCTTACCCGGTAATCATAGCCGCTACTAAGGGCGACCCGGAAGCTATGAACATTGTCGTACAGCATTACGAAAGTTACATAGCGTCCCTGTCTATGCGAAAGCTGCGTGATGAGCGCGGAAATATCTATTGGGGCATAGATGAGGATATACGCGACCGCTTGCGTTCGCGTCTTATGCGGGCTGTCCTTTCATTCAAGGTTTGAGATAACCACAAGCAGCGTCCCCCTTTCCGCTGCCTGTTGACTTGACCTTTGCTTGCTCTTTGACAAAGAAAGTGTCGCAAGATAACGGCGACGCAGTATAGGGCAAATCGGATACGTCCTTTTTGCGTTGAGCCATACGGCGGGTGCGCCATGACGCTTTTCCTCTATTGGAGAAAGTCGAGCGACCACCACCACGCCGGGGAACAAGTGTAGCGGCTTGTGGGCGACGACACGCACTAAGGGTAGACAAGCCTTTACAGCCATAGTCCGAGCGTTAAGAGCGTCGCAGGCATTGGGTAAAGCTGCCTTAACGGGCAGGGGTGGAACTCCCGCGAGGTTGTGCTAACAGCCGTCCGATTAAAGCCCCTTTTACTATTCACTTTTCCTAATATTGAAAGGGGGACGATACTATGAGTAACGCTGACGTGCCTATTTGGGAAAAATACACGCTTACGATAGATGAAGCAGCTAAATACTTCCGTATCGGAGAAAACAAGCTGCGTAAATTAGCCGAGGAAAATCCTGCCGCCGGGTGGGTTATTATGAACGGCAACCGTATTCAAATCAAGCGCAAACAGTTTGAAAAAATGATTGATACCATAGACACAATCTGATAGTGAAATTGAGCCTTGAATGTGCTATAATGAGATAAGCATATCAAGGCTCTTTCCGTCTTGGAAAGGAGCATTGAAAAATGTCAAAGAAAAGACGTGACAGCAAAAATCGAGTTTTGCGGTCGGGAGAGAGCCAGAGAAAAGACGGAAGATATGCTTACAAATATATAGATACCTTTGGTAATCCGCAGTTTGTGTATGCGTGGAAGTTAGTACCTACGGACAAGACCCCTGCCGGAAAGCGTGAGGATATATCCCTACGAGAAAAGGTAAAAGAGATACAGAAAGACCTTGACGACGGGATAGACACCATAGGCAAGAAAATGACGGTCTGCCAACTTTATGCAAAGCAGATGCGCCACCGGGGAAATGTAAGGTACAATACGAAAAACGGACGCAAGCGGCTGATGAAGCTACTGGAAGAAGATAAACTTGGGGGCTGCCCGATTGACAGCGTGAAGCTGTCCGACGCGAAAGAATGGGCAATCCGCATGAAAGAAAAAGGAATTTCCTATAAGACTATCAGTAATGACAAGCGTTCCTTGAAAGCTGCCTTTTACACAGCGATACAGGACGATTGCATAAGGAAAAATCCTTTTGACTTCCAGTTAAACACTGTCATTGAAGATGATACAGAACCAAAGGTTCCGCTAACACCAGCGCAGGAAGAAAGTTTTTTGTCCTTTGCTCAAAATGACAAAGTTTATCAGAAGTATTATGACGAGCTTATTATTTTGCTTGGGACAGGGCTTCGTATCTCTGAACTTTGCGGGCTGACCGATACTGACATTGACTTTGAGAATAGGATAATCAATGTAGACCACCAACTTTTAAGAAGTGCGGAAACAGGATATTACATTGAAACACCAAAAACGAAAAGCGGTATTCGTCAAATTCCAATGAGCGAAAAAGTATATGAAGCATTTAACCGAGTGCTGAAACGGCGCAGGGGTGCAAAAGCTGTTACTATTGACGGTTACAGCAACTTCCTTTTCCTCAACCGGGACGGCTACCCGAAAACAGCTACCAATTATGACGGTATGTTTAGGGGGCTTGCAAAGAAGTACAACAAGTACCATGAGGAAGCTCTACCGAAAGTAATGACACCGCACACCTTACGTCATACGTTCTGTACCAACATGGCAAATGCCGGAATGAACCCAAAAGCATTACAGTACATTATGGGACATTCCAACATTACTATGACGCTGAACTATTACGCACACGCTACTTTCGACAGCGCAAAAGCTGAAATGCTGCGGATAGCAGCTTAGTAGTAAATCAAGGTTTTACTACTTCTTTACTACTTTTGAAAGCAAAAACCTGAGCGGATATAAAAATATATGTGAGTTTCTTCCGATACGAAAAATGCCGGAAAAGCCTGTAAATACGGGCTATACCGGCATATAAGAACTTCTAAAAAGATAATCAAAATTCATATCTAATTTTATATAAAAAACATGTTTTTACGTTATATTCTTAACGCATTATAACATGTACAAAAAAACATGTAAATATATACATGTAATTTAATGCCTTTTTCAGCGTATTCCACTATATCAAATTCCTGTTTTTGTGAAAAATACATGACAAATCATTTTGTTGTTTTTCATTTGGCATTTTTATGTTAAAATTTACATATCAATCATTACAGGTTGTGAATCACAGACCGGTCAGCGCTTAGAAAAGCTGCCGTTATATATATCAGGAGGACACTCATATGCGAACATTAAAATATGCCATCCTGGGCCTGATCAACCGGGAGCCCATGACTGGTTATGATATTACCCGGGAATTTAACAGCAACAATCTGGCAAACTTCTGGTATGCCAAGCACAGCCAGGTTTATCCGGAGCTTAGCCGCCTCATGGAAGAAAAACTTGTTACCTGCGAAGTGGTCATCCAGGGAGAAAAGCTGGAGAAGAAGCTTTACTCCATCACGGAAGCCGGAAAACAGCAACTTCAGGAGTGGCTCATGAAGGATGAACCTCTGGAAGCAACTCCGAAGGACGTATTCCGCCTTCGCATGTACTTCTCTGATTTCATGACACCGGAACAGTTAAAAACCCATCTCACAAATCAGCTTCAGAAACATATCCTGAAAGAGCAGTATCTTTCTGATATCATGTTGGATCACTACCACAATACAGCTCCTGCCATCGGCACCCGTGAATTTGGTGATTTCATGGTTCTTGAGGGTGCCATCATGCGGGAAAAATCTTACATTGACTGGATCAATGACTGTCTCAGACGCTGCTCCACTTCCTCTGCGGAATGATATCCATAGCAGTGTGCTGGTAGATACTTTCTTTGTCCGCATATTTATAACAGCACGAAAATGAAGTCGTTAAGGAAAAACTGAGGGAGGCTTTCACTGATATTGTCCTGACTACGTTATTTATTATCGTAGAAAAGCCAATAATATAGAAATTTTGGAGCATTTACGAATAATACGCAATCGGATAGCTTCACAGTACTGAAGAGATTGGGTAATGCCAAAGGCGGAAAGAGAGCTACATAATAATGATCTTTCTGAGGACACGTCAACCGTGTGCTCAGGGACAGAGGAACTGATGGATGTAAATGTCAATATAAAAGAAATTCTGATAGAAAATCCAAGACACAAAGGTATGGCTATATGCAAACAAAAATCAACCACTAAAGAAGATAATAGGTATACTTAACCAGAAACTGACAGAACACTATAGGTACTATAGAATAAGTTATAATAACAGAATGATTTCAAACAACAGGTACGAAAACTTCTGCTTAAAGTATTAAATAGACGAAACGACAAGAAACGTTATACGAGGAAAGGATTCAAAGAAATAATGAAATTCTATCCCTTAGCAATGCCTACATCTATGTCAACTTGTTTTGAAACTGCAAATATTATTATGGAGAGCCGTATGCAGGAAAGCCGCACGTACGGCTCTGTGAGTGGCTTACGTTGTGAGGCATAAGTCTATTCGACTTCTTCATGAACGAATATAGCGGCACCCCAAACTCATACGCCTTGTCTGAGCACGCAAGGCGTATGAGTTTGGGGTGCAGGAGAAACAATCAGCTATAGAGCACACAAAGTACAAAATTCTGCTTAAAGTCTGCGGTTCTGTATGCGGAGCCCAAAACTTCGGACTTTATTTAGATATTGTGACTTATATTTATTTAACGCAGCTTCTCTAAAAACATCAGTAGGAAACTGATCAAAAGTAGCACACTAGAAACCCAGATTGTAGTGATACCTAGCTTTAGAGACATTACGCCGCCTACACCGGCTCCAATGGCAAAGAAGAAAATAATGCCAAAATAATAGAGAAACTGCCGCAGCTGCTCCGGCTTGTGATCCTCAAAATACATGGTCAGCGCTGTGGTTCCGCTTCTTAAGTTTCCGATACACATGGTACTGGCGTAGGAATAGCCGCCCACCTTGCGGAAGGACTGCACCTGCATCGCGCAGGCAAAGGAAACCAGCACAGTAGCCAGCATATTCCGCTCCTCCGGCAGAAACCCTACCAGCGTCAGTATGATAATCTCCAGCAGAAGAATGCTCTGCCTCCAGTGCAGCTTCCTTGCGTCTTTAAAATGCAGATGAATCTCTTCTGAAATATAAACCCCCAGCACAAACGAAAGCAGCGGTACCAGATACCTCAGTGCGCTTCTCATGTTGCCGCTGATGATATGCTGGCTCATGAGGACCACATTTCCAGTCTGCGCATTGGAAAATACATGATCGCGCACATTATAGGTATAGGCATCCTGAAGTCCGCCGGACAATGCCAGAAACATATTATTCAGAAACGCCTCAGACATCTGTTTTTCTGTCAGCAGCTTCGCCGCACATTTTTTCAAATAATCTGTATTCATGATAACTTCTATCCATTTCCCATTTTATCATCATTTGTTTGCCAGCCGATCCCCGGATCCCGGGTTGCCGGCTCTGGTTCATTGTACTTGACTTTCCGGCAAATGTCCACCCCTATTCCAAACAAAAAGGCCTGTTATCCCACAACGATTATCTGCGAAATAACAGGCTCCTCCTTTCATTCCCGGATCAGGAGAACAGATTGCGCTTGATGCGGTTGATCAGTCCGCCGCAGTTCATGATATCATTAATGAAAGCCGGAAACGGTGTAATCTCATAAGTCTTGTTCCGGGTCACGTTCATGAGGATTCCCTTGTCAAAATCGATGGCAAGCTCATCCAGCTCCTGGCAGTCGTCTACTGCTTCGGTACAGATTACGATTGGAAGACCGATATTGATCGCATTGCGGTAGAAGATACGGGAAAATCCTTTCGCCACCACGCAGGAAAATCCTGCTGCCTTGACGGATTTCGGTGCATGCTCTCTGGAAGATCCGCAGCCAAAGCCGACTCCGGCTACCAGAACATCTCCCGGATCCATGCGTTTGATCAGATCCGGATCATAATCCTCCATGCAGTGCTTTGCCATTTCGCTGTCCTCTACAATACTGGTATAGCGTGTCGGATACATCTGGTCTGTATTGACATTATCACCGACGCGTCTTGCTTTTCCCTGAATAAACATTATTCCATCACCTCCTGCGGATGTGTGATCCGTCCGGTAAGCGCACTGGCCGCCGCAACAGCCGGGCTGGACAGATAAATTTCTGATTCCAGATGGCCCATACGTCCGGTAAAGTTCCGGTTCGTTGTCGCAAGGGCCCGCTCGCCTGCTGCCAGAATCCCCATGCTTCCGCCGATACACGGACCGCAGCACGGAGTCATGATGGCACAGCCTGCGTTCATGAAATCCATCAGAAGGCCCTCTTCCATGGCCTCGCGGTAAATCTTCGGAGTCGCAGGAATGACAATGACGCGTAGTCCCGGCGCAACCTTCTTTCCGCGCAGGATATCTGCTGCTTCCTTTAAGTCAGACAGTCTACCGTTGGTGCAGGATCCGATAACGATCTGATCCAGCTTTACCTCGCCAAACTCAGAGAAGCATCTGCCGTTATCCGGTTTGCCCGGGAAAGCTACAATCGGCTCAACCTCATCCAGATCCAGTACCAGGGTCTTCTCATATGCGTCAGCCGGAGCCTCCCCGCATACGATACCGCCCTCAGCGCCCACTTTCTTTAAGTAAGCTCTGGTTACATCATCTACCGGGAATACTGCATTCTTTGCGCCGGCCTCTACCGCCATGTTGCAGATGGTCATACGGTCATCCATAGTCAGATCCGCAATGTCACCCACAAACTCCAGGGACGCATAGTCCGCGCCATTTACGCTGATCTGGCGAAGCAGCCAGAGAATGATATCCTTTCCGGATACCCATTTTTTCTTTTTGCCGCGGAGCTCCACGCGGATTCCGCGCGGAACCTGGAACCACAGCTCTCCGGTCAGCATGGCTGCCGCCATGTCCGTACTTCCGATACCGGTGGAAAACGCGCCGAATGCACCATAGGTACAGGTGTGGGAATCCGCACCCACGATCAGGTCGCCGGTATGTACATAGCCCTTTTCCGGAAGCAGTACATGCTCTATTCCACCATTTCCTACATCATAAATATCAGAAATCCCCTGTGCTTTCGCAAACTCTCTGCAGGCCTTGCACTGGGTTGCTGTCTGAATATCCTTGTTCGGGGTAAAATGATCCATTACAATTACTACCTTTTCCGGATTTTTCACCTTTGCACCCTCGATTTTCGCGAACTCACGGATCGCTACCGGGGTAGTCAGGTCATTTCCGAGAATCAGATCCAGGGATACCTCAATCAGATCTCCCGCCTTTACAGACTCCATGGCGCAGTGGCGGGCCAGAATCTGCTGTGTCATCGTCATACTCATCGGTTTTTCTCACTCCTTTTTGTCTGTATCCATTCTTTTTACTGGTCCATAACAGCTCCGTCAGTAGTCAGCCTGGTTACCACTTTACGGCGCTCAAACGGGAATTTTTCTTCCACACCGTCTATCAGCTCAATTCCAAGTCCCGGTGCGTCCGGCACGATCAGGAAGCCCTCCTGGCACTCCGGCATACGATCTACGATATCGCAGACATGGAACTCGGATTTTCCGGTCTTCTCGAACACGAAACGCGCGTGGGCTGCCGGTCCGTTCGGATCCGGATATTCCTGAATGGTAAAGCACGGAACCGCTGCGTCTAACTGGATGCAGGCTGCAGTTGCTACCGGGCTTAACGGGTTGTGCGGGATGATTCCAAGATGGTTGGCCTCCGCAATCGCTGCAATTTTCTTCGCTCCGGTGAAGCCGCCGCAGACACAGATGCTCACACGCAGATAATCCAGCGCCTGACGTTTTACCAGCATCTGGTATTCCTGCGGTGTATGGATACGCTCACCGGTTGCCAGCGGAATGCGGATCTTCTGAGCCACCCATGCCATGGAATCAAAGTTGTCCGGAATCAGCGGATCTTCGTAGAACATCGGAAACAATGGCTCTAACTGGGAAGCCAGCGCAATGGCCTCCGCCGGGTTTAAACGCCGGTGATTCTCGATACATAAGTCTACATCCAGGCCAACTGCCTCACGAATCCGGCTTAAGCGCTCTACACCATTGCTCATCTTTCTTGCATAGGTCTCAAAATAGCGGGTAGATCTCGGCTCATCCAGGAACGGGGATAAATGACCGATAGCCGTAAAGCCTTTCTCCTTCTCTGCCAGGCAGCTCTCCATCAGTTCCTCAAAGGAACCCCCGGATACATGGGAGTATACCCGGACTTTATCTCTTACTTTGCCGCCCAGCAGCTGGTATACCGGCACACCATAATACTTTCCGGCAATGTCATACAGCGCGATATCGATGGCACTCAGCGCACCCATGACAGCCGCTCCGCGGAAATGGAAGCAGCGGTACATATACTGCCAGTGATGCTCAATCCGCAGCGGATCCTGACCGATCAGATACTCGCGGAAGGATTTGATCACCTCTCCGGAGGACTCCAGAAAGCCCCAGTCACCGGATTCGCCGATACCGGTGATTCCCTCATCGGTATATACTTTTACAAATAAGAATTTATTGACCGGAATTAATTTGATATCTGTAATCTTCATACTTCTGCCTCCACTCTGTCTACTGCCTGTTTGATGATAGCCGGTGCCCGCAGGCATTTCTCGGTGGTAACTGCACACGGTGAGAAGCGGAGCCCTTTCTTCTGAGGCACCACATATACATGCTCCTCCTCCAGATATGCAGCGACCTTAGCCGGATTTTTGCACGGAATTGCGATGAAATAGCCATGCTTGTACGGACAGCACTTTAAGCCCACACGCCGGGCTTCCCCGTAGAAGCTCTGGCCGCGCTTTGTAATCAGATCCGAGAATACCAGGCGCTCTTTGTCTACCTCGGCTTTCACTTCCGGATTCAGATTAATGTCCACCAGAATCCTTTGGGCGATCCGGACAACATTGGACCATACAGATCTGGAGGAATAGGACATGGCAGCCTTGAACAGGTCTGCAGCCTCCTTCGTTTCCGCCAGGCAGACAATGGCACCACAGCGCATTCCGCACATGGTATAGCTCTTGGACATACTGAATACCACCAGGGTCATCATGTTTTCCGGCATATTATGGATGCTGTCAAAAATAGATCTGGTTTCCTCAAAGCTTCCGTCAAAATCAATATAGGACACATCCAGACAGAAGGTCAGGCGGCGGTCCGGATACTCAGCTGCCAGCTTTTTCAGAACAGCTGCTACCTTGTCCATCTCTTCCTTTGTCATGGAGTAACCGGTCGGGTTGTTGGCCGGAGTATTGAGCAGCAGCAGTACCTGTTTCTGTTTTTCCAGAAGCTCTCTTAAGCCTGCTTCCATGCCCTCTACGTTAAAAGTATCCTGATCGTTGAACATCGGAAAGTCTTTTAAGAAACGTCCGTGCTCCTCACAGATGTTGCGGTACGGTCCCCAGATCCAGTCGGTGGTCAGAAGGCTGTCTCCGTTATCCAGAAAGTTCCAAATAGCATGACGCAGTGCGCCGCAGCCGCCCGGAGTCGGAACAGACTCTACATGGAAGCGCTCACTGACATGACCGAACAGGGAAATCTGAACCGCCTCATTGAAGCCTGGTATACCACCGATCGGCGCATAGCTGCACATCTCCTCTATCGGCATGGAACGAAGCATCTTCTCCACCGTTGGAAGTACCATCAGCTTTCCGGCATCGTCCTGACACTCGCCCAGAGTGGAATTGATCACAGCATCTCCACCCAGCTCTGCAATGGCCGCTTTGGCCTTCTGGCTTGCGGCAAAAATTTTATCCGGTGCATACTCACGCATTGCATGATCTGCAAGTGTTACATATTTCATAGGTTTTCTCCCTTCCATTTTCTGCAATATACGCTGTCCTTATTATAATAGAAAGAGCTCCTCAGCGTAAAATACACTTTTTCTATGTCTCCATAACCTCTTTTTATGGCTTACCGTTTCAGCTCCTGCTTGATAAAGGAGATCAGCGTGCGGGCATCGTTGTAGATCACCTTGCCACGCCGGGTGATGAGGCCGATCTCCGCCCGCATGGGATTTTCCAGCGAGAGCGCACAGATCTGGTCATCCATACGAACCGCATCACGGAGCAGGAATGCTCCGCAGCCGTCCCGTATCACCAGATTTTTGATGGTATGCAGCTGGCCGGTCTCCATCCAGATATCCGGTACTACCCGATTCTCCTTCATAAGCTGCTGTACCCGCTCATTGATGTAAAACCCTTCCTGAAATACCACCAGTGGACAGCTGCAGGCTTCCCGGAAGCTGACGGATTCTTTCTTCGCCAGCTCATGATCCTTTGAGACACAGAAACAAAACTCTGAATTGTACAGATGCGTCCACTCCACATCCCAGATGCGAGAGGAGTCCACCGACAAAATGGCCAGATCCAGCTGGTCATCCAGAAGTTTTTTGACAATATCAATGGCACCGCTCTCTTCAATCTCCAGACTGATATCCGGATATTCCTGCCGGAATTTGCCAAACAGAAGCGGCAGCAGAAAACTTCCGATCTGCAGCGGAACCCCAAGGCGGATATGATTTTTCTGCCCCACGAAATCATTTAAATCCCGATTCAGGGTGTCCATGCTTTTCAGGATTCCGTCAATGCGTTCCTGCACAAACCATCCTTCCTCCGTCAGCTGAATCTTGTTGTTTCGCCGCAGGAACAGGTTTACCCCCAGCTCTTTCTCCAGTTCATGAACCGCGGCTGTCACAGAAGGCTGGGAAATATGCAGTTCCTTTGCAGCCTTCGTAATGCTCCCGCACCGACAAACGCAGGAAAAATATTCCATCTGGCTGATCTTCATATATTCTCTCCTTCCATTTTTATTCATGGTGTCCGCGCCTTTGCTCTATACAGGCACGACACGGAACGAAAAAAACACCACAGACGGAACTGACACAGCATAAATGCTGTCCCCCGGTTCCATCTGCAGTGTTTTCCTTGTTTTAAGCAGCCTTTGCTGCTTTATTTGCCTTGATACGTTTTACCAGCGGCATACCGATAAAGATGATGGACAGAATCAGTAATGCACAGCTTAACGGTCTGGTAACGAATACAGACAGAGAGCCGTCAGCAAACTTCATGCTCTGAGTCCAGTTGTTCTCCATCATGCTTCCCAGGATAGAAGCAAGGATCAACGGAGACTGCGGAATCTTGTACTTATTGAAGGCATATCCAATAAATCCGAAGAATACCATGACATAAATGTTGAATACGTTGTTGCTTACTGCAAATGCACCGGTTACACACAGGGTCAGAACGATGCCGCTTAAGATCATACGGTTCAGACGAAGTACTGCGGTTGCAAGGAAGTTACAGTAGTAAACGGAAAGCGGAAGCATGATGATGTTGGCTACGATGAAGCCAAGGATAATCATGTATGCCATTTCCGGGGTATCACGGAACAGGGTCGGGCCGGTTCTCAGTCCCTGAATCGTCAGTGCGCCAAGGAACAGAGAAGAGGTAGAGTTTCCAGGAACACCAAGAGACAGAAGCGGAACCATGGAACTTGCTACCACTGCATTGTTTGCTGCCTCAGGAGCCGCAATACCCTCCGGAACACCAGTACCGAATTCGAGGTTCGGACGACGTCTGGAAGCCTGGTCGTATGCCATGAAGATTGCCATGATCATGCCGGCACCTGGAATAATTCCGATCACGTTACCAATAACACTGGACTGCACCCAGATCGGAAGCAGGCGTTTCGCCATTTCCTTGTCCGGAAGAACCACCTTTACTTTTTTGTAGTTCTCTTTTACATCTTCCTTGAAGTTTTCTACCTTCTGTTTTACTTCTTTCACCTTCGGGGTCTTCTGAATACCCTCGATCATCTCAAGAATTGAAGTAATACCGAACAGGCCAATTAACATCGGGATCAGGGAAATACCATCCATCAGGCTGACCTGGCCGAAGGTAAATCTTGCAAGACCGGTCTGCGGGCTCATGCCGATACAGCTGAAGATCAGGCCGACAGCCATCGCAAGAATGTTCTTTGCAATGTTGTTGCCTGCCATGCCGATTACGGTACTCATACCAAGTACAGCCAGCATAAAGTATTCCGGCGGGCCAAACTTCAGTGCCTGTTTTGCCAGGAACGGAGAAAGGAATAACAGAACGATCGCACTGGTCAGTCCTCCAAAGGTGGAACTGGATATGGCCAATCCAAGCGCCTGTCCACTCTTGCCCTTCTGGCTCATCGGATAACCGTCATACGCGGTAACTGTAGCAGATGCAGTGCCCGGAATCTTTAACAGAATAGACGGAACAGAACCGCCGCAGGCAGATGCACAGTAAATACCAACCAGAAGACAAATCGCAACCTGTGGTTCCATACCGAATGTGATCGGGATCAGAACCGCCATGGTAATACTGTCGTTTAGTCCCGGAAGGGAACCAACAATCAGGCCGATCACAACACCGCCTAGCAGTGCAAGTAACGCAGTGGGCTGTACCAGCTGCCCTAAACCTAATAAAATGCCGCTCATAAACCCACCTCCTTAGAAATCAAGCAGTATCATCGGCAGCGGAACTGACAATAATACTTTAAAGATAAAGAATACGCATGCAACTGCAAGCGCAGAACACAACAGGGTAACACCGGTCTTTTTGTAACCCAGAGAACGGATCACAAAAAAGCACAAAATAAACGTATCAATAATATAACCGATTTTCTTTAACAGAAATACATAAATAACCAGAGCCAGAAGTGTAATTCCAACCATCTTCAGGTTCACACCCTCCAGCTTTACAACCTGCTGATGTTTGATCAGAATCTCAACAAATAAGTATACCGCACAGAGCAGCAGCACACCGGCTGACATGATCGGGAATACACCCTCACTCTCCATGGGAATGGCCGTCACAATGATATAAACCGCCATCAGCATAAACACGATCGGCATAGCCAGTTCGATCATTAATTGCTTTTTATTCACAGCAATTCCTCCTTTTTTATCGTTTTCTTCACACTGTAAGAAAAAATGCGCCGCGCCTGGCTGCTTTATAGCCCGCAAGGCGCGGCGCATCATGGCAGTTAATGCTTACGAATGCTTACAATGTTTACTCGGATTAGTTGCCCTTTAATTCCGGAACCAGAGCCTCCAGATCCTTAGAGCACTGATTAGCATATGCCTGGAAATCTGCTGCGTTCTTGTATGCATACGGAATGGAAGCTTCCTTCATAGCATCAATGAACTTGTCAGAAGTGATGATCTTGTCGAACTCAGATACCAGATAATTGTATACATCATCCGGAACACCGGCCGGGCAAGCGTAACCACGGAATGCACCAGCTACCAAATCTTCACCCTTTTCTGTGAAGGTCGGAACATCCGGGATGTCTGCATTTCTCTCTTCACCGCCCATTGCAAGGCCGATGATCGTACCATCTTTGATCTGGCTTACAGTCTCACCAGTACCCATGAATGCTGCATCGCAGTGACCGCCCATCAGCTGCTGCATCTGTACGGATGCACTGTCGTTGTGCAGATACTCAAAGTTTAAGCCAAGGTCTTTTGCAAACTGGATTGCTGCAATGTGATGTGCAGTAGAATGACCCGGAGTTGCAACCTTTACGGTATGAGTCTTAGCATACTCAATGAACTCCTCATAGGTCTTGTACTCTGCAGTCGGCGGAACTACCAGGATCTCAGGATCGAAGCATACCATGCCGAGCGTCTTGAAGCTGTCCAGAGTGTAGGTTACATCTTTTAACAGCGGGTTGTTTACAACTGCACTGGTGTAAGCCAGTAATGTGTAGCCATCCGGATCTGCGTTAGCCACAGCGGTATGACCGATAACAGCACCGCCGCCTGCCATGTTCTCAACGATCAGGGACTTACCGTCAAAATAATCTTTTCCTGCCGCTTCTGCCAGGATACGAGTGGTGATATCTACACCGCCGCCTGCATCGTAAGGAACGATGATCTTAATGTTCTTTTTCGGGAAATTGTCCGGTTTTGCAGCCTCTTTCACGGTCTCAGCTGCCTTCTCTTCTGCTGCAGTCTCCTCTGCCTTTGTCTCAGCTGCTGCCTCGGTAGCTGCTTCGGTAGCTGCTGCAGTGGTCTCTGCAGGTTTGCTGGAGCATCCTGCTAAAGATGCTGCCATGATTCCTGCGAATAATAATGCTGCCATTCTTTTTTTCATACTGTCTCTCTCCTTTTTCTTTTATCTATCGTTCATTTCCAAGCCTGGTTTATGCCAGCGCTTTCACGATCCGATCAAGTGCCTGTTCTACCGTGGATTTCGGACAGGCGATGTTCATCCGGAGGAATCCCTCTCCATCCGGGCCAAAGGTCTTGCCGCTGTTAAATCCAAGCTTCACAGTCTCAACAAAGAATTTGTTTAGCTCGTCCTGACTCATATTCAGTCCGCGGCAGTCCAGCCATACGAAATAAGTACCATCTGCATGGATTGCCTTGATTCCCTTTACATCTTTCAGGGTTTCCTCGACAAGGGCACGGTTCTTTTCAATATAAACTGCAAGCTGGTCTGCATAGTAATCGCACGCTTCATATGCAGTACAGAATGCAATGGTTCCGCAGATATTCTCACCAATCTGCTTATTATTGACTACGATATCATGAACTGCATTCTTGAGTACCGGGTTTGCAGCGATGAAGGCCGCGGTACGGAATCCCGGAACATTGAAGGTCTTGCTTGGGTTCATAAAGGAAACGCTGTTCTGCTCGAATTCCTCACAGATACTTGCAAACGGAATGTGCTTGTGTCCGCTGCTTACGAGATCCTGATGAATCTCATCTGCAAGAACAATTACATGGTATTTCATGCAGATATTTCCAAGCTTTGTAAGTTCCTCTTTCGTAAACACATGACCAGTCGGGTTCTGCGGGTTACAGAGGATAAATAATTTTGTTCTCGGATCTTTACATTTCTCTTCGAAGTCTTCAAAGTCAATCTCGTAATGATCTCCGGTTAAAACCAGCTTGTTTCTTAATAAATGGCGTCCGTTATGATCGGAAAGATCTGAGAACGGCGGATAACACGGAGACTGGATCACAATGTTGTCTCCTGGCTGGCTCAATGCACGTACCGCACAAATCAGTCCGGTAATAACGCCCGGAACAAATTCAACCCATTCCGGATTCACGTCCCACCCGAAACGTTTTTTCTGCCATCCTGCTCCTGCTTTCTTTAAGCGCTCGCTAATCGGAGTGTAGCCGTATACGCCCTGCTGCATTCTTGCTACCAGCGCATCTACAACCGGCTGCGGAGCCTTAAAATCACTGTCTGCAATCCACATTGGGATGACATCTTCCGGATATACGGAATATTTTTTGGAATCAGTTCCTCTCCGGTTGACAACCTCGTCAAAATCATGTACCAAACTCATCTTCAGCATTCCCCTTTCTTCATCAGCACCGATACCCTCTCCCTATGCCTGTCTCCAGTATAGGCTCCGATCCGGTATTTGTAAAATACTGCTTTTTGATTGTCCCATAGGTTTTTCCTATCAGTTTTTTTGGTATACCATATGTTTAACATGTTTAGAGTCTAAACCTTTTTTTCCTGTTTGTCAATATACCATTGTATAGTTTGTTGTATTCCAATAAAGTTATTGATTTTTTTTGTGCAATTTATCACACAAAGAAAAGTGTAGTGCTTATTTTAATCCGTTTTTTTGCCTTTTCGCTTTATTTTTTTAATTATGTCTTGTTTTCTGAAGTATAAGGCTTTTCTTTATGCTCTGCCTCCAGTTATGATTTCATCTCCGAAGCGCTATTCCTACTTATCTGGTATGTTAATATGTTATACTGGTTATTTTTCATTTTGTCAATCTGTTTTCTTTCGTTTTTTCCAGAAATACAAATTCCTTCCACAAATAGCAAAAGCAGGACCGTCCTTCCGGCAGTCCTGCTCATACAATCCATATTCTGTTTTATACAATGTGTCTGCTTTATGTGCATCTGTTTTTATGCTTTTCCTGCCTTCCATTGCTTCCAGAGCGGAAGTCCGATGAAAATAATCGAAAGAATCAGCAGCGCACAGCTTAACGGTCTTGTAACAAACACGCTCAGGGATCCATCTGCAAACTTCATGCTCTGGGTCCAGTTGTTTTCCATCATGCTGCCAAGAATAGAGGCCAGGATCAGCGGAGACTGCGGAATCTTGTATTTGTTAAAGCTGTAGCCCACAAATCCAAAGAATACCATGACCGCAACGTTAAAGATATTGTTGCTTACCGCAAAGGCACCGGTCACACATAATACCAGCACAATGCCGCTTAATATTTTCCGGTTCAGGCGCAGCACAGCCGTAGCCAGCACATTACAGTAATAAACCGACAGCGGAAGCATAATGATATTGGCCAGCAAAAATCCCAGGATGATCATATATGCCATCTCCGGGGTATCGCGGAACAGGGTCGGGCCGGTTCTGAGTCCCTGGATCGTCAGTGCACCCAGAAACAGGGATGAGGTAGAGTTTCCAGGGACACCCAAAGACAGAAGCGGTACCATAGAGCTTGCCACAACCGCATTGTTGGCAGACTCCGGTGCTGCGATGCCCTCCGGTACACCGGTGCCAAATTCCAGATTCGGACATCTTCTGGAAGCCTGGTCATAAGCCATGAAGATCGCCATAATCATGCCGGCACCCGGGATGATTCCGATGACATTACCAATCGCACTGGACTGGATCCAGATTGGAAGCAGGCGTTTGGCCATAGCCCGATCCGGCAGTGTTACCTTTACCTTCTGGTAATTCTCTTTTACGTCCTCCACAAACTGCCTGGCATCGGTCTTTCCCTTGATGGATTCGATCATTTCTAATATAGAAGTAATACCGAAGAGACCGATCAGCATTGGAATCAAGGAAATCCCATCCATCAGACTGACCTGTCCAAAGGTGAAACGGGCCAGTCCGGTCTGCGGGCTCATGCCGATGCAGCTGAATAAAAGGCCGACGGCCATGGCCAGAATATTTTTTACCACGTTCTTTCCAGCCATGCCGATTACCGTACTCATGCCAAGGATGGCCAGCATGAAATATTCCGGCGGGCCGAATTTCAAAGCCTGCTTCGCCAGGAACGGTGACAGAAACAGCAGAACAATTGCACTGCTGATGCCGCCAAATGTAGAACTGGAAATCGCCAGTCCCAGAGCCTCTCCGCTCTTTCCCTTCTGCGACATCGGATAACCGTCATACGCTGTTACCGTAGCGGATGCAGTTCCAGGAATCTTTAACAAAATTGACGGTACAGAACCGCCGCAGGCGGACGCACAGTAAATTCCGATCAGAAGGCAGATTGCCACGCTCGGCTCCATACCAAAGGTAATCGGAATCAGAACCGCCATAGTAATACTGTCATTCAATCCCGGAAGCGAACCTACAATCAGGCCGATCACCACACCTCCAAGCAGTGCCAGCAGAGCCATCGGCTGCGTCAGCTGCCCTAGCCCAAGTAAAATACCGCTCATACATTCCCCTCCTCGCGTTAAAAATCAAGTATGATCATTGGAAGCGGCACAGACAGTACCACCTTGAAAATCACGAACACAACTGCTACAGCAGCCACGGAGCAGACCGCAATCATGCCATATTTCCGGTATCCCAGTGAGCGGATGATGAACGCGCAGAGAAGAAACGTGTCAATGACATAACCGATCTTTTTCAGCAGGAACACATACACCAGCAGAGCCAGCAGCGTAATTCCCACCATTTTCAGGTTTACCCCCTGCAGACTCACGACCGCCTGCTGCTTCTTCAGCGTCTGGAACAGCAGATATACTGCACAAAGAAACAGGACTCCTGCCGACATCATGGGAAAGATTCCCTCACTTCCCATGGATAATGACTGAACTGCTACATAGGCTGCCATCAGAATAAAGGCGGCCGGCATAGCCAACTCGATGATCCATTGCTTTTTGCTCATCCCATAACCTCCTTGCCTTCTTTTGTACGCGCGTTAAGGAAACTATAAAAATATTTGGCCTGTTTAGATTCTAACCTACTTTATGGAAATAATAAAGTTAATATGATGTTAACTTTTGCCGTGAAACCATATATATTTTTTTATTTTTCTGTGCATTTTTAATAATTTTAGGATCTGAAGAAGACCTTTGAAGGCAACAGGGAGATGGTAGATGCTGTTATGACACTTGCGATCTATCTCCTTTGCGGGAAAGGCACTTACAATCAGCTTGCTGCGTGGCAAAGAGTATCAAAAGCTCCTTATGCAAAGCCGCTCTCATCTCCGTATATCACGAAGCTCACGCAGATGATTACGGAACAGAACCGGATGGATCTTCTGAGGCTGCGTGCCGCAAGACTGAAGGACAACGAGTTATGCGCCGTGGACTCCACCAGCCGTTCCGCATGGGGAGATTCACTTGCAGATATCTGCTACGGGAAGAATAAAGACCGTCTTCCCCCGCCCCAGACACTGGAAGTGGTCGTATATACCCTTGACGGCCACATGCCGGTATACTACCGAACATTTGCGGGCAATACGCCGGACTCCCGAAGCCTTGAAACGATCCTCCATGACCTTGACAATGCCGGATTCAAAGATGTCGTCCTGATCACGGACAGGGGCTATGAATCCATCCGGAACCTCGAGATGTACATCGACAAAGGGCAGCCGATGATCATGGGTTCTAAAGTTAGCCAGAAGCATGTGCTGAAGGAGATTCAGGCGTTCGGCAGTTTCGATCATCACCCGGAAGGAATGGAGATTGATCCCGATGAGCGGATCTACTACAAGCAGTACGACCTCGAGTACCAGATCGAAGGGCGTCGAGACAATGTAAAGAAAGCAGATCGCCTGAAACTGAACCTGTACTTTGACCCGGTGCGCCGCAGCAACGAACTACTGGATCTGGACGTCGCGATCACCACACAGAAGAAAGCGCTGGAGGAGATTCTGAAAGGCCAGACCCCTTTGGATGATGACGCTACGATAGCCCGTGCGTACTGCTACTATACTCTCAGCTATGATGAGACCACCAGGATTCTCAAGAGTTTTACACTCAACGAGAAAAAGGTGGCGAAAAAGCATCAGCTTGCCGGGTTCTTCGCAAACACTACGCTGAAACTCAATACCAGTCCCATGGAAGCCCAGCACCACTACCGGCTCAGGGACGAGCAGGAAAAGTACTTCAGCATGATGAAGGGTCTGATGGGCGCTGACCGGCAACGCAACTGGTCTGAAAGTAGAAAGACCGGGAGGCTCTTTGTCCTGTTTGTAGCGCAGATCCTCGGATGCTATCTCGGCAATATCAGGAAGTCAAAGCTCTCAGAGAGTTTTGACTCCATCCCAGATGTGCTGAACGAGATGCGACCGATCCGTTACATTGAGCATCCGAACAAGCAGAACTTCATCACCCCTTTCATCGGGAGTCAGGTGGAGATCTGCGAAGCATTCGGCTTCGAGATCCCCGACGGCTGTGCTCCTGAGTATGTCGTACGCAAAACCAACAAAGGCAAACGGGGTAGGCCCCGAAAGGGCAAGCTTGTGGTCAAGGATTCTTAGTAGAAAACTTATTAAAACTCAGATTCTCAACTGAAAAGGCAATGGCTTTTTGCATCAAATGGTCGATTCTGCACGGCTAAAATTGGTCGATTTCAAGCGACTCTGGGTGGTCGATTCTACCCGACGCTAACAACTGGACGGTTTAGCTTTCCTGGGCAATGATTATGAGAAATTTATTGAAATATTTACGGTACAAACCAACAAATACTTTGGTCTGGATACCTCCAAAACGTACTTTGACTGCACAAACTTTTATTTTGAGATTGACCGGGAAGATGACTTCAGAAAGAAAGGACCAAGTAAAGAAAATAAGAAAGAACCTATCGTTGGACTTGGCCTGCTTTTGGACAGTAATCAAATCCCTATCGGAATGAAGATGTACCCGGGAAATGAATCTGAAAAACCTGTTTTAAGAGATGTCATTGATCGGTTGAAATCCCAAAACAATATCACCGGAAAAACGATTCATGTGGCAGACAAGGGATTGAATTGCGCAAAAAACATCTCCTGTTCAAAAAAGAACGGGGACGGATATCTTTTTTCCAAATCAGTGAAAGGGCTTCCTGAAACAGAAAAAACATGGGTACTGTTAGACGAAGGTTTTACAGATGTAAAAAATAAGCAGGGGAACCTTTTATACCGTTATAAATCCTGCATCGACCAATTCCCTTATAAAGTGGAACATGACGGGCAGGAATTTGTGGCAAAACTAACAGAGAAACGCCTGCTTACCTATAATCCATCCCTTGCGGCAAAGAAAAAGTATGAAATCCATCGAATGGTTGAAAAAGCGAAATCACTGAGTGCTTCTCAAGCAAAAAGGCTGAATATGGAGAAGCTGGAAAAAGAGTTACGTTTACAGACAAAACCGGGAACAAAGCCACCGTGAATATCAATCAGGAGGCAATCGATAAAGATCTTAGGTTTGCCGGATATAATCTTCTAGTAACGTCGGAAACAGAAATGAAGGATTCTGATATTTATAATACATATCATAATTTATGGAGAATTGAAGAATCTTTTAAGATTATGAAATCCGATCTGGACGCCCGGCCGGTGTTCCTGCAAAAAGAAGAAACGATAAAGGGTCATTTTTTGATCTGTTATCTTACCGTACTGTTGGAACGGCTTTTTCAGTTTAAGATAATGAAAAATGAATATTCGTCCTCAGATATTTTTGAATTTATAAAAGATTTTAAAGCAACAAAAGGTGAGAATAAATATATTAATGCAACGAAGTCAACCGATTTTATTCGTGAATTGACAGAACGTTTAAATAATAGTTTCCCAATGCATGAGACTATACAAAGGCCTATATTTGATGGCGGAACCCTAGGATTCGTACCTCTTTCGTCTCACGCGCACTGCTGCAATGAATAATACACTGCATATTTGCCGATTATCGGCGTGATTACTGCATATTTTCTGCTCAGGATATCCTGGACGTTGAACGTCCGAAAAATACTGTTGTCATCGCCTACGGCAGGGATAAGTCCCTGTACGCCGTCCGCCAGCGCGTTGGCTGCAAGAACGTCGGTGGAAGACATCTGCCGGTCAATGGCCCGACGATCGGTCACATCGTTGATCATGTGTATGTACCGATCGACAATACAGTCCCCGCCCCGGTGTCCGAGGCGCCGATTGATCTTAAAGACTGGGCGGACATCGAACTCTGTGATGAACTCTTCAGGAGCATCCAGACTGATCTGATGAAGGTCTATGACCAGCGGGATACGATGAAGATCTACTGTATCTCAGTCCTCCGTGTCTGCAACACAGGAATACATGACTGGGAGCTGAAGGAAGCTTATGAAACCAGCTTTCTCTCAGAACTATATCCGGGCGTGGCCCTGTCGAAAAATACCGTATCGGACTTCGAGAATGACCTTTGCAAAGCCTACTCAAAGATCCGCACATTCATGAGGAACCGAGCCGCGGCTGTCAGGATGGACAACCATCTGCTCATAGACGGAACCCTGAAGACGGACAACTCCAAGGTGAATTCCCTGTCGGACTTCTCACGAAAGGCCAGAGTGAAAGGCACCCGGGACATTTCCATCCTGTACGCCTTCGATCTTGAAGCCATGGAACCGGTATGTTCCAAATGCTTCCCCGGCAACATGCTGGACAGCGTTGCATACGAGGAATTCATCAGGGAGAACGGGATCACGAAAGGGATCGTCGTTGCCGATAAAGGATTCCCTGAAGATGCAGCGGATGAGGAGTTCAAGTCACACCCCGATCTGCATTACCTGAATCCGGTGAAGCGGAACTCCACCCTTATTGTGAAGCATCACCTCCTCGACTTTACCGGAATTCTCAAGTGTGATGACCAGATCACGTTCCGGAAGGAGAAATCCGAATACCAGGGGCGGACCAAGTGGCTATACGCGTTCCGGGATGCCCGGAAGGCAGCTAAGGAGGAACACGACTGGCTCACCTATGCGAAGAAGACCGGGAATTACAAGCTCGATGTTCTCCGCAAGAAGCAGCGGGTATTCGGTACAGTTGTCCTCGAATGCGATCTGGATCTCGATCCGGAGATCGCGTACAAGGCGTATTCCAAGCGTTGGGAGATCGAAGTATTCATGCGGTTCTACAAGACTGCATGTGAATTCGATGACACCCGCGAGCATGACGATTATTCGGTAATTGGCAGCGAGTTCTGCGATTTTCTGGCATCGCTGCTGACATGCCGTCTGATCAACAAATTTGATTCTGTTCATCTGCTTGATGACATGAACTACAAGAAGATCATGGGCATCCTGAACAGAGCTAAAAAGGTACGTACTGATCAGAACGACTGGCAACTGATCAGAATCAATATCGCTTATACAGCAGTTCTTCAGAACTTAGGCCTCCTTCCCAAGCCAGAGGAGCCGCCGAAAAAGAAGCATGGGAGACCGAGAAAAAATGCCGTATAGTCTAACTGGTTGGGAAAGTATTATTTAAACCTTCCACTAACGAATTATTATCTTACCGAGACGCAAATCAAATCTATTTTAAACCACAAATTTCCAAAATAAACTCAGTAAAAGCTGCTGCACCGAAAATGCAACAGCTTTCCTTTTTTCATAAACTAACGCCATTTTTCAATGTCTGATACCAAAGACAGGTCGTATGCTCCTATTATAAAAACTGATGCTTAAAATGGCAAGCAGTTTCGACATTTTTTCAGTCTTTAAAATTTTCCTTCAGGTGCAATGACGTCAATTAACCTTGGTTATCATAACGTTTGGGCACCGGACGGCAGGTGAATTTTAATACATCATCCGCATTTCCATTAAATGGCGTAAATATAATGGTTGGATTTACCTCCAGGTATTTTAAAGCATAGGCAACATGGGAGGCTATTCCGTATTGGAGTGCTTCTTCATCCAAATCAAACCTTGGATTGTGAAGAGCTGCTGTCATTCCCTTTTTTTCATTTCTAACGCCTAAACGTGCCATAATGCTGGGGTAATAGGCCGCCAAAGTGGAAAAGCTTTCAGAACCCAAATCCCGTTCTCTCTGAACCAGACAGTCCGCACCAAACAGCTCTATGGCTGCTTCCCGTGCCAGTTTTGCAGCATCTCCATTATTAATCAATGACAGGCTCGGTCCTGAGAACACAAAATACTCCGGCTGGCAGCTGTAAAGCATTGCGTTTGTTTTTATAATTGCATCTAATTTTTCTTTAAATATTTTTCCGGCTTCTGTATGATAGAAGCGGGCTGTCCCTTTAAACTCCAGAAATTCAGGAACAATATTGCGTTTATGACCGCACTGCACCGAACCTATATTGTAGGTTATAAGCTCCTTTGGCGAAATATATTTTAACCGCACATCCTTTAGCTGGTTCATAATGGATACAAAGCAATCTAACGGGTTATTTGATAAATCAGGTCTGGAACCATGTCCCCCCTTTCCTGTTAAACCAATTTCAAAATTCACATTGCCTGCATAGCTTGGCCCCTCTTCCATCCAGAATTTACCCACAGGAATATTAGGATCCACATGGAGGGCATAGCAGCTGTCAATGCGGATTTGCTGCTCCTGTATATATTTCATTACATAATAAATACAGTTTCCTCCCTCTTCTCCCCTCTCAAAGAGCAGATAAATTTTTCCTTTAACTGCTTCCGGCTTAATCTGCGAAAGCACCTTTGCAGCTCCCAAAAGCATTGCCATATGACCGTCGTGACCGCACATATGGGCAACTCCCTGATTCTCACTGATGCAGATTCGAGGGACGTTGGCATTTTCCCTGTTTTCCTCCATAGTAAGAGCATCACAGTCTGCCCTTAAAAGCACATGAGGTAGCTTCTCTCCTCCAGTTTCTTTCTCAGACGCCTCTTTGCCGTTTATTTCCGCCAGAATGCCGCCGTCTGGAATATTCACATAGGAAATCCCCATTTTATCCAACTCATCGCAAATATGCTTAATCGTCTCAAATTCCTTTGAGGTAGGTTCTGGGTGGCGATGAAAATACCTGCGCTGCTCCACTGCATAGGGAACTGCCGCCTGACACATCCTAACAAGCTCTATCGCATCCATGATTTATTCCCCCTTCTTTATAAACCGGTCCATCCGATTGCAGTAAGATAGTATAAAAATACACATGTAAAAATAGACATAATCATTAAAAACGGAAATACAAATTTAATCCACTTTTTCAGAGGAACTCCTGCGATTGCTAAAGCTCCTAACAGCTGTGCGCTGGTAGGGAATAGCATATTGGTGTATGCGTCTCCGTAAACAAATGCGGAAACCGCCACCTGGCGCTCGATTTCCAGAGCATCCGCAATGGGGTTCATAATAGGCATAACAACTGCTGCCTGACCTGAGCCAGAAATAATAAAGAAGTTAAACAGCCAGTTAAACCAGAACATAACAATGGTTCCGAAGCCCTTATGTACATTCATGAGCGGTGTTGCTACTACGTTTACCATGGTATGAAGAATGTTTCCCTGCGTCAGTGTAAGAGCGATTGCACCGCCCAAACCAATGATGAATGCCACAAATCCCATAGACTGGCAGCCCTTTGCAAAGGAATCAGCAATCTCCCCCGGGCTCTTTTTGTATAACAGTCCGCAGACCGTTGAGGCAATCAGAAGAACTGCTACCTGCTGCGGATAGCTCCACCCCTTCAATACACCCATAACCGCGTTAAGAATAAAGGAACCAGCTGTTATGATAATTACGAGAAGAGAAACCGGCTTAAATTCTTCCTGACGGATATTTCCCTCTACGTGCTCTACCAGCCAGTCTGTATTTCCCATAAGGCTTTTTGCCGGATTTCGTTTTACTCTGTTACAATACCAAAGAGCATATACAACTGCAAGGCCTGTGATAACAAACAGCCATATGGTTCTCCAGCCTGCGCCGGAATACAGCGGAACCTCCGCAATTCCCTGCGCTACCAGAGTTCTTCCCTTTAATGCGCCGGCAAAGCCAACGCTGGTTGCAAAATATGTCATAGCCATACCTGCGATCGGATCTAATCCCATCTTGGCTGCAACTGCCACTCCGATTACTGTAAAGGCAAAAAAGGAGTCATTTCCGCCGTAAGCAGAAAGTACAGAAAAAAGAATTACCATTAAGGGAACAATTACAACAATTCCTTTTTTCTGGAGTTTATAGATGGCCCAGTTTAAAAATTCCTCTACAGCACCCGTGCTGATGATAACCTTCAAGGCACCTCCCATAAAAATAACAATACTCATTACCTTTGCTGAGTTTGTCATGCCGGGAAAAATGTTCAGAAGAGCTCCCCATAGAGAAACCGGAGTCTGTTCCACCCTATGATAGGTTCCCGGTATCAGAGCCTTCGTGTCAGGATTCATGTCGAACTGTCCTGCGGGTATAACATAAGTTAATAAACTGGCACAGACTAGGATTCCCAGAATAAATACCAGCATGTTAATAGAAACCCGCTTTTTTTGTGGCTGTTGTTTGTTTTGTTCTTTTGTCATTTTGCTTCCCCCTATCATTTATATTTTCTCTTTCTATTTTCACCGGATAACATATCCGTTGAATTTTCGCTAAAGATTTGTATAAATTTTTCTGCATTAAGTTTCGTATTCGCAACTTTTATGTTATAATAAAAGAAAATTGTTTATTTTCTTTTATTATAGTTGCGTATTCGCAACTTGTCAATACATAAGGCATGAATAATTGCGTATTCGCAACTTATTAAGTAATATTCATTTAAAAAGGAGTATTTTATAAAAATGACGGATTTAGGAAAAAAAATAAAATCAGTTCGTGAATATAACTCCCTAAGCCAAGAAGAATTAGGAATCATTGTGCAGAAAACAAAAAGCACAATCGGAAGATATGAGAAAGGTCTGATGGAAATCCCCGCCAAAGTAATTATTGATGCCTGCAATTATTATCAGCTTTCCATAGACGCATTTGTTGAAAGCACTTTTTTTATTGCTCATCAGGAAAACGCTGAAAAGGCTGTGTCTCACAAAAGGAATGCACTGCTGAATTGTGATACTCAGCAGCTTGTAAATTATTTTAACATGCTGTCAGACAGCGCTAAATCTACTATTTTCTCCTATATGGAGATTGAAGTGGCTACCCGCTCTTCCCAGGATATGATGCTTCCATCCTCGAAATTTTATACAAAGCCGCCTATGTTTGGTTATATTGCTGTCTATTACTATAACTTCCTTACAGATCATTCCAAACGCAAGGTTCTGGCTTTTATGGAAATTGAGATTCTGGCAGCCAATTCGCCTGAAGATATCTGAACCTGCTGCTATTCGCTTATTTTCAGTTGTGTGGTAATAAAAATCCCCCGGCTTCGCAAGGGTCAGCCTCATGAAGCCGGGGAACTTTATTAATCTTATGAAATCAATCTTTTACCGTAGCCTACCCAAGGTACTTTTTCACATACATCCCCGTATAAGACACCGGATTCGCGGCTACCTCCTCGGGGCTTCCTTTTACAATGACTGTGCCGCCCTTGTCGCCGCCTTCCGGGCCGATGTCGATAATGTAGTCCGCTGTCTTGATCACGTCCAGGTTGTGTTCAATAACGATCACCGTGTTGCCTCCGTCGGAAAGCCTGCGGAGAATCTCAATCAGCTTGTGCACATCCGCGAAATGCAGGCCTGTGGTGGGCTCGTCCAATATATAGATAGTCTTTCCCGTGCCCCGCTTGGAAAGCTCTGTGGCCAACTTGATCCTCTGGGCCTCGCCTCCTGACAGCTCTGTGGACAGCTGATACAAAAGCTCTATATCTTTTCCTTCTGCTGTTTCCACATACAGCATACTCTTGTCTAGTTCCATTCGCTCCATTCCAGGCCGACAAAAGCAATGCGGTCTCCCGTACTTACAACCGGATTCTCTCTGGTGCCAATTACAAAGCAGTCTGTTTCAGCCGGCATTTCAGAAACCTCTGAACCATAATAATGCAGCTTCAAAAGAGCTTCGCCTGCCTTTACCGTATCGCCTGATTTCACGCACATCTGAATCAAACCGCCCTTATCGCTTCGCAGGAATTTCCGCTTCGTGATCAGAATCTGCTTCTGCGGCTGTACCACTCCGCTTCTCAAGTCGATGGTACTGTCAATTGACATGATATAGATCAGGTTTCCTGCCCAATTCCTGCTGCCGCTCCAAACATTGCGGTCCAGCAATGGAACAGGCAGAATACAAAAGCCAATAGAAACGATAGTTTTTTTAACATGTTCATCCCCCTTTATGTTGGAAGTCAGTGCCGTGTGTGAAGTTTCTTCTCAGGTATGTAATGCAAAAATTGTTTTCTTTTCGTGCTTTTTATTTGAATATTCTGACTTTTTCCTCCATTTCTTTTTTATTTTTATCTTTTTTGTGCACAATTTGTTGTTGTTTTGATTCTAAACTATTTTTTTTCAATACCTTTTTTCTATTTTTGACATCTTTTTCATTTCTTCGTTTTTGCCGCTGTTTATTTTGCACAAAAAAAGATTAAAGAATGATTTGTAAAGCTTTCATTCTTTAATCTTTTCCGTTCACAGGATAATTTTGTTTTATCTTGTTCTTTTTTCGTTCTTCTTCGACCTGGCGTCTGACCTCCAGCCAGGTTTCCAGTACCTGAAAGGCGGTATTCATTTCCTCCGGCGTGTATAGCCTCCGTACTTCATTCATGGATTCACCGGCATGGACCATATCATAATTTCGGTGGGCCAGATCCAGTTCCTTTCCCTTTTCTGTCAAAAACAGCGGTAATTTGTTATCTCCATTGGACGCTTCCCTGCAAACCAGACCCTTTTTCTCGATTTTTTTAAGAATCTGGGAAATAGCGCCCTTCGTCTTACCATTATGCCGCGCAAGTTCTGTTACTGTAATGCCAGGATTATCCGCAATGTGCTTGAGTGTGTGAACCTCAACAGAGGTATACTCTTCTCCCGTTCCGTAATCCTGCGGCACCTTTGTGGAAATGTACAAATTGGCTACCTGGTGGATAATATCCACAGCCTCTGCATTGCTGTATTCTTTGCTGCTCCGCTTTGCCGCCATTTGCTTCCCTCCTATTCCTTCATTTTGTCATGATCGGCCATGACCCGCTTTAACGCCCTGCTCAGATGGAATTTCATATATTTGCTGGCATCATCCGCATTTCCGCTCTCGATTTTGTAGAGAATGGCTTCATGATCCATGAGGGTAGAATCGCTGACACTCTCCGGACGCATGGTGTATTGTTTGGAAATCTCCAGAAGATCATAGAGACTGCGGTACAGGTTTTCCAGTACCGGGTTCTTGGCCGCCGCGATCACCCGCAGATGGAAAGCATGGGATGAACGTGTAAAGGCTTCGCTGTCTGCGTCCGGATCGTCGATCGCTGCGGACATGGCTGTAATGGCATTGCGGATCTGTTCAATATCCTCATCCGTATGCCGCAGTGCTGCATAGTATGCCGCAGCGGACTCCAGAAAGATCCGCACTTCAAACAGATTTTCGATGGTTTCCTGGGTGATCTCCGTTGCAAAATTAGCTCCCGGTGTAAACAGCTGTACATCTACCCGCTGAATGATCATTCCATCCGCTCCGTTGCTGATAATTCCAATATACTCCAGAATTCTTAAGGCCTCCCTCACCGGAACCCGGCTTACACCAAACTGAGCAGCCAGCTCCCGTTCTGAAGGAATTGTGTCTCCCTCCTTCATCTGACCGGACAGGATCTGCTGGCGGAACCAGTCCAGGATCACTTCGTAATATTTATTTCCAGTTTTTGATACTTTCTTTTCTTCCATGAATTTCCCCTCAGTTCTTCTAAATGTAAAAAACATTCCGGCAAATAGCATTCGTGCTCTTTTTCTGTGTTTCACATTTTTTGTTATTTAAAAGATACAATAAAACTTCTGTCATTGTCAATAGTCCCCAAAAAAGCCTCGTCAAATTCTATAATTTTTTTCTCATTTTCTCTTCCATTTTGTCATTATGTGTGGTATTCTGTAATCACAGCTGGTATACCACCAGAGAAAATAACAATTTCCAGACACTTTAACGAAAATATCTAAATCTGTGAGGAGGCTTTATATGAGTACTGCCAATCAGGAAACCCGGAAACTGGCCGCCTATATCAAAGATATGGGCTATGACCATTTTGATGCCCACACCATCGACATCACCAAAATGTGCATTCTTGATTTCATAGGTGTAGCCATTGCCGGTTCCGCAAAGAAAGAATCATCCATCTGGAAGGAATATTATGCCGAGAAGGTAACTGCTCCCCAGGCCAGCCTGTTCCAGCCTGGTTTTCCAAATATGACCACTGAACAGGCCGCTGCATTAAATGCAGTATTTGGCCATGTCATGGATATGGACGATGTGCACAACGCATCCATCACCCATCTGGCTGTCATCACCGTTCCGACCGCTTTTGCCCTTGCGCAGAAACTTCACCTGAGCGGCAGACAGGTAATCGAAGCAGTGGCTGCAGGCTATGAGGCAGGTGCCCGCATCGGAGAGACCATCAACCCTTCCTCCTATAAATACTGGCATACTACCGCGGTAGTCGGTGCCTTTTCCTCCGGTGCCACCGCCTCTAAGCTGCTTGGTCTCACGGAAGAACAGATGGTAAACTGCTTTGGCTCCGCTGGAACCCAGGCTGCGGGCCTGTGGGAATTCCTGGCAAGCGGATCCATGAGCAAGGTTCTTCACACCGCAAATGCGAACCTCTGCGGTATGCGGGCTGCTGAGCTTGCAAAACTTGGCTTTACCGGTGCCCCTGCCATTCTGGAGGGAGAGCGCGCTTTTGTAAATGCACTTGCCCCGGAGCATGACATGAACAACCTGATAAAGGGCTTCGGCGAAGGCTACCGCATCACCGAAAATTCCTTCAAGCCGTATGCTTGCTGCCGCCATACCCATTCCGCGGACTACTGTGTTGAGAAGATCCTTGCGGCACATGACATCAATCCGGACGATATCGTATCCATCACGGATGATACCTACAGCACCGCGGTACAGACTACCAACAATCCATATCCGGAAAATCCGTACGCAGCGAAATTCAGCGTTCAGTTCTGCATTGCCGCTGCCATCATTTTACGGGATTTAAGCGACCGGGTATTTACCATCGAAAACATTAACAATCCAAAGATCAAAGACCTGATGTCCAAGATCAAGGTCAATGTCAGCCCGAAGCTGGACGATGAGTTCCATCAGGATCCGAACCAGTGGTCCCACAAGCTCACCATCACCATGAAGAGCGGCGAGATTATCACGGATCAGGTAGACTACCCGATCGGTGACTTCAAGAATCCATTCGACTGGGCTATGGCTGACCGCAAATTCCGCCTGCTGACGGAGGATATGCTTGGTGCCGACGTGGTTACCCGCCTGTTAGACAACCTGCATAACCTGGAAACATTCGATGATATCAACAAAGTATTTCAATTATCATAAACCCAATACCATTTAAGGAGGTTTTTATTATGGAAAAAGAATTGATGAAAGAAGCCATGCATGATGCCTGCATCAGAGCCGTAACCGAAATTTCAGCTGATGTAAAGGCACTGGTTCAGGCTGCTCTGGATCGCGAAACCAATGAAACCGCGAAGAGTATGCTTTCTTCCATGCTGGAGAATCTGGATATCGCAAAAGCACAGGACAAGGCAGTCTGCCAGTCCCCTGGATATCCGACCACCTGGATTTCCTACGGCGATGACAACTTCCCGTCTTTCGCAAAAGACACGATTGCTGAGGCGCTCGGTGAAGCCACCAAAAAGGGCTACCTTCGTCCGAGTATCGTTGATCCGTTAACCCGTCATAATCCTGGCAACAACACCGGTAAGGGTGTTCCGAACATTGAATACCAGTACAATCCGGGACAGGATTATGTCGATTTCATCATCAGCTTCAAGGGCTGCGGCGCTGAGCTTGGCAATGCCATGAAGATTTTCACTACCGCTACCTTAAAGCTGGACAAAGATTTTGAAGGTTTAAAACGTTTCGTTCTGGAAACCGCGATCAACGCAGGCGGAAAGCCATGCCCGCCATTCGGCATCGGCATCGGCATCGGCGGACAGATGGATATCGCATCCAAGTTAAGCCGTGAAGCAATCAGCACCCGTAACTGGTCCGACACCAACCCGGATCCGCTTCTTGCAAGACTGGAGGATGAGCTCCGCGACAACATCAACAAGCTTGGCCTTGGTGCTGCAGGAACCGGCGGTGACACCGTATGTCTGGCCGTTAAGATCGGAACCGCTGCAACCCATACCGCCATTGCTCCGGTAGCAATCAATTTCCACTGCTGGGTAGCAAGACGTGCCGGCATCCGTATGTATAACGACGGACGCATTGAAAAGCTTCTGTAATCAGTATCGGATCAGAAAGGAGATCACAACCTTATGGAAAAGAAAGTTCTTACTATGCCTATTAAAGAAGAGGATGTCCGTGAGTTAAAGCTCGGCGATGTCGTATATCTGACCGGCCATATCTTTACATCCAGAGATATGGGACATTTAAGAATCCGTCAGTTACTGGAGAAGGGCGAGCCGCTGCCGAAGGATTTCAACGGCGCTGCCATCTTCCATGCCGGCCCGGTATGCTTAAAGAATGAGGATGGTTCCTGGCGCTTAAACGTAATCGGACCGACCACCAGTATCCGTATGGAGCCATACGCTGACATGGTTGGAAAGCTTGGTGTCAAAGCGGTCGTCGGAAAGGGCGGCATGGAAAAGGATACTCTGGCAGCCTGTGAAAAATATGGCTATGTTTACCTTCAGGCAGCTCCTGGCTGTGCTGCAAAGCTGGCACAGGGTATCAAGGGTATTCAAGATGTTACCTGGTTTGAGATGGGTATGCCGGAGGCACTCTGGGATCTGGAGGCCGTTGAGTTTGGTCCTCTGGTAGTCGGCATGGATACTCACGGAAACAGCATCTATAAGAATCTGAAGGAAGCTGCTTTCAAGAAACTGGATGAGATTTATCCGGCCTAACTTGCAATTTCATACAAAATCCAGTATGATGAAGCCAGTGCATACGCTTTTTTGCGGCACTGAGGTACAACACGATCATAACAGCGCTGGGCGGCAGGCCCGGGGGTGGCCCCGTCCTGCTCCCCCAGGGCTGTTTTTGTTTTAAAATTAACGATTTAAGGAGGGTTTTACAACATGGAGTACAGAACAGAACATGATTCAATGGGTGAGGTTCAGGTTCCAGCAGACCGCTACTGGGGTGCACAGACTCAAAGAAGCTACCAGAACTTCCGGATCGGCATCGAGAAAATCCCGAACGAAGTCATCCGCGCTTTTGCAATCTTAAAAAAGGCAGCCGCTATGGCCAACAACCGTCTTGGCAAAATGGATGACAAACGCGCTGGACTGATTGCCCAGGCCTGCGATGAGATTCTGGAGGGCAGGCTGGAGGGCAACTTCCCGTTAGCTGTATGGCAGACCGGAAGCGGCACCCAGTCCAATATGAACGTAAATGAGGTCATTGCCAACCGGGCCAATGAGATTGCCGGTGAGAAGCTGATCCATCCAAATGACCATTCGAATATGTCCCAGAGTTCCAATGACACGTTCCCGACGGCCATGCACATTGCGGCAGCTACCGAGATTGAAGACAAGCTCTTCCCGGCCATCGACCGCCTGACAGCAACCTTTGACCGCCTGATGAAGGAAAATGAAGGCATCATCAAGACCGGACGCACCCATCTGCAGGATGCAACCCCGATCACCTTCTCCCAGGAGATCAGCGGCTGGAAAAATATGCTGGAGAAATCCAAAGCCATGCTGGAGCTGGCGCTTCCGGGACTTCGTGAGCTGGCTCTGGGCGGAACCGCAGTCGGAACTGGCTTAAACGCACCGAAGGGCTTTGACACTGAGGTAGCAAAGGCCGTTTCCGAGCTGACCGGCAAACCGTTTGTAACTGCATCCAACAAGTTCCACTCTCTCACCAGCAAGGACGAGCTGGTATTCGCTCACGGCGCATTAAAAGGCCTTGCGGCGGATATGATGAAAATCGCCAACGATGTACGCTGGCTGGCCAGCGGCCCGCGCTGCGGCTTAGGCGAAATCTTTATTCCGGAGAACGAGCCGGGAAGCTCTATCATGCCGGGTAAGGTAAATCCGACCCAGTGTGAGTCCGTTACCATGGTAGCAGTCCAGGTGATCGCCAACGATACCGCAGTCGGTATGGCAGCATCCCAGGGCAACTTTGAGCTGAACGTATTTATGCCGGTGCTGATCTACAACTTCCTGCAGTCCGTCCGCCTGTTAACCGACTCCCTGACCTCCTTCAACGACAACTGCGCATGCGGCATCCGCGCCAACAAGGAAAAGATGGATGACAACCTGCACCGGTCCCTGATGCTGGTTACCTGCCTGAATCCATACATCGGATACGAGAACGCAGCCAAGACCGCCAAAAAGGCTTACAAGGAAAATATTTCCCTGAAGGATGCCTGCGTAGCCCTGGGATTCCTGACCGCAGAGCGTTTTGACGAGGTATTTAAACCGGAACAGATGGTATAATTTCATTTTTTATAACAAGATCATAGCAAAGGAGAACAAGAACATGGATATCAACGAAGCTTCTTTAAAAATGCACTATGAGTTAGGCGGCAAGATCGAGGTTGTTTCCCGCAAGAAAATCGAGACCAGAGAGGATCTGTCCCTGGCTTACACTCCAGGCGTTGCAGAGCCGTGCCGCGTCATCGCCAAGGACTACGAGCAGTCCTTTAAGCTGACCCGCCGTGGGAATCTGGTTGCTGTCATCACCGACGGCACTGCTGTTCTGGGGCTTGGCGACATCGGACCGGCCGCAGGCATGCCGGTTATGGAAGGCAAATGTGCCCTCTTCAAGGAGTTCGCCGACGTAGACGCATTCCCGATCTGCATCGATTCCAAGGATACCGACACTATCGTCCAGACCATCTACCTGATCTCCAAGAGCTTCGGCGGCATCAACCTGGAGGATATTGCTGCTCCGCGCTGCTTCGAAATTGAGCGCCGCTTAAAGGAGATCTGCGACATCCCGGTATTCCACGATGACCAGCATGGTACCGCCATCGTCGTTGCTGCAGCCCTGATCAATGCCATGAAGGTAACCAAAAAAGAGATGGGCAAGATGCGCATCGTCATCAACGGCGCAGGCGCAGCCGGCATCGCAATTGGTAAACACCTCATCAACATGGGCTTCGGTAATGTAATCATGTGCGACATCAACGGCATCATCTGCGAGGGTGATGAGGGCTTAAATGCCGGACAGGAAGAGATTTCCCATGTCAGCAACTTAGCGCACGAGCACGGCAAGCTGGCTGACGCATTAAAGGGTGCTGACGCATTCATCGGCGTATCCCGTCCTGGACTGGTAACCAAAGAGATGGTTTCCACCATGAACAATGGTATCGTCTTCGCCATGGCTAACCCGACCCCGGAGATCATGCCGGATGAGGCTCTGGCTGGCGGCGCTGCTGTTGTTGGTACCGGACGTTCCGACTTCCCGAACCAGATCAACAACGTCCTGGTATTCCCGGGTGTCTTCAAGGGTGCACTCTCCGTCCGTGCGAAAGAGATCACTGAGCTGATGAAGGAGCGTGCTTCCTACGCTATCGCCAGCCTGATCCCGGATGATCAGCTGACCGCAGAGAACATCATTGCTTCCCCGCTTGATAAGACCGTGGCTGACGTAGTTGCTAAGGCTGTAGCTGACACCGCTGTAGAACAGGGCATCGCAAGAGTTTAATGACAACAATAAAAAAATATGGGGCTGCCGCTATTGCGACAGCCCCTTTCGCATCTTATAAGCTTCTCTCTCTGCGTGCATACGGCGGAAGAAGAAGCGGAGATACACGGTCGGTGTGAATGCCGGCAGCTTCCAGCTCCTCGGCAAACTTCTCCACATGATCCAGATTCGGTGTGCCAAGCTCTACTTCATGAGTAAGCTCTGCGGCATGCTTTCCTGCATCACGGCCAAATACAATGATATCTAACAGGGAGTTGCCCATCAGACGGTTGCGTCCGTGGATTCCTCCGACAGCCTCGCCTGCTACCAGCAGATTCGGGATGTTGATGGTCGCACAATCTGCACCGATCTCCAGACCGCCGTTCTGATAATGCAGGGTCGGGTAGATCAGGATCGGCACCTTGCGCATATCAATGCCATAGTTCATGTACATACGCAGCATAGCCGGGATACGCTTCTCAATGGTTCCCTCGCCATGGATCATCTCGATCATCGGGGTATCCAGCCATACACCATAGCCGCCGCCCGGAGTCGGAACACCATTTCCGCGTGCCGTGCACTCACGGATAATAGACGCTGCGGATACATCACGGGTCTCCAGCGGATGCATGAAGGCTTCGCCTTCACGGTTTACCAGCTGGGCACCTACGGAACGTACCTTCTCGGTTACCAGGGCACCAAACAGCTGAGCCGGGTAAGCAACACCGGTCGGGTGATACTGAATGGTATCCTGGTACAGCAGATTTGCTCCTGCACGGTATCCCAGAACCAGTCCATCTGCAGTTGCGCCGTAGTGATTGGAGGTCGGGAAACCCTGGTAATGCAGGCGTCCTGCGCCGCCGGTTGCAATAATAACAACCTTTGCTCTTGCGATCAGGTACTCATCGGTCTCCATATTCTGGAGAACCGCGCCGGCAATCTGGCCCTTGTCATCCTTGATCAGCTCAATGGCTGAGGTAAAATCTACAACCGGAATGCCGCGGTTGATGACCTCATCACGCAGCACACGCATGATCTCGGCACCGGAGTAATCGGCACAGGCATGCATTCTCTTTCTGGAGGTACCGCCTCCATGGGTGGTTACCATAGTGCCATCCGGGTTCTTATCAAACATAACACCCAGATCATTCAGCCACTGGATAGCCTCCGGAGCCTCCATAACCAGCTTGGATAACAGCTCCGGCTTTGCAGCGAAATGACCGCCGCCGAACGCATCCAGATAATGTCTCTGCGGAGAGTCATTCTCCTTATCTGCTGCCTGAATGCCGCCCTCTGCCATCATGGTGTTTGCATCACCAATTCTTAACTTGGTCACGATCATGACGTTCGCTCCGCCGTTGTGAGCCTCTATGGCTGCGGAAGCGCCTGCTCCGCCGCCGCCGATAACCAGCACATCAACATCGTAATCCGGATGGGTAAGGTCAATATCCTTGCCCAGTACACGGCTGTTAGCCTGCAGCAGCTCGGCCAGCTCGGCCGGTGCCTTCTCGCCCTTGTTCGGTCCCATCTCTAAGGTTGCGAATCCGCTCTCCTTGTAGTCAGGATGAAACTCTTTCAGCAGATTGTCTTTCTCGTCCGCATCCATACGGCGTAATTCTTTTCCGATTCTGGATGCTCTGGATGCTTCTACCTTCTTAATGGATTCCAGCATTTCCTCTGTATACATGACTTCATCCCTCCCTTATTTCTCGATATCGCGGTTGTTGTACAGTTCCTTCATCTGGTCGATCGGGGTCTCCATGATCTGCTCGATCAGCTGATCGTACTCGCCATGGCGGATCTCATCCACACGCTTCTCCAGATGCTCGCTCTCCGGCGCAATGTACTTGCCGGTCAGTCTTCTGGCCAGCAGGCCTACCATCGGATGGGAGATTCCGGCCGGGCATCGGGTGGAGCAGATTCCGCAGCTTACGCAGTCAAAGGATTCCTTCGCGCATTTCTCGAAATCGCCTCTCTGCGCATAGGCAATATACTGCATAACATTTAACTTCTGCGGGCATGCCTTGGTACAGGCATTACAGCCGATACAGCTGTAAATCTCCGGGTACAGCTCCATCATGATCTGCTCATTCGGACGGAGATCCTCAATGTCGTAGGTGCGCTTGTCCGTCGGGAAGAACGGGATGCTTGCCACATACATTCCCTCCTGCACCTGAGTCTGGCAGGCCAGACAGGTCTTTAATTCATTCTGTCCCTTGATCCGGTAGATGGTTGCACAGGCACCACAGAATCCGTGACGGCAGCCGCAGCCTCTTACCAGTTTGTATCCGGCATATTCCATAGCGGTCATGATGGTCAGATCTGCCGGTACCGTATATTTTTTACCATAGAAATAAACATTTACCATTTCCTGCATTTTTTTATCCTTCCTGATTATCCTCGTAATCCAGCCTTAGTACTCATCCGGCAGCTCGTCTACCTCGTCGCACCGGAATACCGGTCCATCCTTGCAGACATACTTGGAACCGATGTTGCAGCGTCCGCATTTACCGATGCCGCATTTCATGCGGAGCTCCAGTGTGGTATACACCTGGGTCTTCTCAAAGCCCATCTCCTGCAGAGCCGCCAGTACAAACTTGATCATGATCGGCGGTCCGCAGACCAGAACGGTTTTATCTACTGAAAATTCCAGTTCTTTTAAATAGGAAGGAACAAAGCCTACATGGCCGTCCCATTCCGGCTGCTCCCGGTCGATGGTCAGATATACATTCACGCCCTTGTCCTTCGTCCACTCGTTCTGAATCTCATCCAGGCCAACCAGATCTTCCTTAGAGCGGGAACCGTAAAGGATATCTACAGTACCGTAATTTTCACGGTTGTCCATCACATAGTTGATGACGGAACGAAGCGGTGCCAAGCCGATGCCTCCCGCTACAAACAGAAGATTCTGTCCCTTTAATACCGTTTCTACCGGAAATGCATTGCCGTAAGGTCCTCTCACGGTCAGCTCATCTCCGACCTCCATCGTATGCAGATAATCGGTCAGGGTTCCGCAGCGCTTGATGCTGAACTCCTGATATTTTTTATTGGTTGGGGAAGAGGTAATGGAAAACATAGCCTCACCCACTCCCGGCACGCTGATCATGGCGCACTGTCCCGGCATATGCTCAAAGAGCTTTCCGCCCTCCGGACGTTCTACCCGAAAGGTCTTGACATCCGGGGTCTGATCCTTGATATCCGTGATCACGCCGACCATCGGCACTAATTCATCGTGTTTATGGCTTCCGCCGCATCCACAGCTACACATCTTCTGTCACCCCCAGACTTTTGATCACCTTCAGGATATTCAATCCGGAAGGACATTTGTTCACACAGCGTCCGCATCCTACACAGGAGAACAGGCCGCCGTTGTTTTCCGGATAATATACCAGCTTGTGCATGAATCTCTGACGGAAACGCTCCTTCTGGCTCTTACGGTTGTTGCCGTGGGCCATCAGGGTGAAGTCAGAGTACATACAGGAATCCCAGCAACGGAATCTGCGGATTCCCTTTCCGGTGTCATAATCCCGGATATCGTAGCACTGGCAGGTCGGACACACAAAGGTGCAGGTACCACAGGCCAGGCACGGCTTATAAAGTTCATCCCATTTCGGAGAATCAAAGATTTCCTGCATCGGGGTGTTTTTGAAGTAGTCCAGGGAAAGGCTGCTGTAAGGAAGCTTTCCGGTAATGGCACGGATCTGCTCTTTTTCTGCTTCCACAGCCTCCTCACCGGTTTTGTCTGCCTCTGTGAGCAGTTCCTTCACGGTTTCTGTGAGCGCAGCTCCTTTTTCGGTTGCCGGCTTCCAGTACAGATCCTCTCCCACGCTCCAGGTTACGATATCGCCAACCGGCTCTGCGGCATCGATATCGAAGGCCTTGCAGAAACAGGTTACATCCGGCTCATGGCAGGCTCTTGCGATCAACACACCATGCTCTCTGCGTGCCTGATAGTAGGAATCCACCGGATCGGCCAGGAATACCCGGTCCAGAACCTCAATGCCCTTTACATCACAGGCCCGGATGCCAAACACGGCAAAGGACTCGCCGCAAAGCTGCTGGGGATCGATGGAAATCTTCTTTCCCTCTTTATAACAGGTATACAGTGTCTCACTCTGCGGAAAGAAAAGATCCTTTGGAGATTTCACTGCATTCAGCGCATCCAGCGCCGGCTCTTCCTCGTTTGTCCAGATTCCGTAGTTTACCTGACCATGTTTGTGAAGCGGCATATAAAGATCCATGTTTTCTGCGATGGCGGCAAAGAGTAACGGAAGTTTTTCATTTGAAATTTTGTACATATCCTAACCCCTTTCCCCGGCAGCTCCCGGCTCTACATCATCCAGACGGAAATCGGTAAGCGGTGCTCTTGACTCCGTATCATCACCAGCCTGATATTCTCCGTAGAACTGGTCGATATCCTTGATCATCTTGCGGTTCAGCAAATGAAGTGGAATGCCCTGCGGACACACGCGGCTGCACTCGCCGCAGTCAGTACAACGTCCTGCCACATGGAAGGCACGGATTAAGTGGAACATCTGTTCCTCAAAGGTATCTGCGTTGGCTTTCTGCGCGGTATCAAAACGGTCACTGTCAAATACACACTTGTTGCAGCTGCAGGCCGGACAGACATTGCGGCAGGCATTGCAGCGGATACACTTGGAAAGCTCACCCTGCCAGAAAGCGAAACGCTCCTCCGGACTCAGACTCTCTAACTCCCGCACCTTCGCGAAGCGGTCCTCAGCCGGTACGGCCAGCTCCAGCTCCTCGTGAATCAGCTCATCGTATACCTTATGCTCATTTCCCTTGCAGCACAGGCAGCGCTCCAGGATGCCATCTGCAAAGGAACAGGTCTTTTCTCCATAGATGGTCTGAATATGAAGGGTGTCGCCATCCTCCTCCACAGACTCAATGCCCTTTATGCCTGTATTTTTGATCTTTTCAATATCCAGCTTGCCCTTGCAGCCCACGCCGATAATGTAGCTCTTTTCGCGGTCAATCCGGCGCTCTTTTAATAACTGGTTGAAGCTGTAGGTATCACACGGTTTTAAGAAAACCAGGGTCTTCCCTTCCAGCTTGCTGGCCTGGATCATATATTTGCTTAAGTTTGCCCCGCAGAAGCTGTCATAAACCAGCTCCTCCAGCTGTTCTCCGTTTTCAAAAAAGGCCGGCTGCGGATTATAAGGCAGGTCTTCGCCGCGTTTCCATCCAAGGACACGCTGTACCTGACCGGAGGCAAGCAGCTCTTTGGCTCTCTCTTTTATTTCCTGCATCTTAAATCCTCCAATCTCACATTTTTGCCGAGGCTCCGGATCTTTTCGATAAATTCGTTCATGGTTGTTGCAAATTTTACACCCTCTGCAGCAGATACCCATTCAACCCGGGCTCTTCCCTTTTCTACTCCGATGTAGTCTAACAGAGAGAAGAGCATGGTCATTCTTCTTCTTGCATAATAGTTTCCGGTACTATAGTGGCAGTCACCCGGATGGCATCCGCAAAGGATCACGCCGTCCGCTCCCTTCTGGAATGCTCTCAGGATAAACAGCGGATTGACACGGCAGGAACAGGGAACGCGGATGATCTTGACCTCTGCCGGATATGCAAGTCGGCTGGTTCCCGCCAGATCTGCTCCCGCGTAGCTGCACCAGTTACAGCAGAACGCCACAATCACAGGCTTAAATTCTGCATTTACTTCTGTATTCTCATGTTCTACCTGCATATTGCATCTACCTCCGCAATTAATTGTCTGTTGGAAAAGCCCTGCAGATCCATCGCGCCAGACGGACAAGCTACCGTGCAGGCACCGCAGCCCTGACACAGTGCGCTGTTGACGCAGGCTACGATGCGCTCTTCCTTCACGCCGTGGTCTACAATCAGCTTCGTCTCATAGGAAATTGCGCCGTACGGACATACCTTCTCACAGGAACGGCATCCGTTGCAGTAGCGCTCATCCGGTTTGGCGGTACACGGGTTTGTTACCAGCTTATCCTTTGCCAACAGGCCAATGACCTTGGCTGCTGCCGCACCGGCCTGGGATACGGTCTCCGGAATATCCTTCGGTCCCTGACATACACCAGACAGGAAGATTCCTGCGGTCGGGCTTTCTACCGGACGCAGCTTCGGATGTGCTTCTGTCAGGAAATTGTTCGTATCAATGCTGGCCGTCAGCATGGTAGCAAGCTTTCTCACAGATGGATCCGGCTCAATGGCTGCTGCCAGAACCACCATATCCGTATCCAGCAGAATCCGGCGATTATCAATTAAGTCCATTGCCTGGACACGAAGATGTCCGTCTACCTCTGCTACCTTTCCGACCTGGCCCTTGATGTAGTTCACACCGTACTCCTCTACGGCTCTGCGGTAGAACTCATCGAAGTTCTTGCCCGGGGTACGCACATCAATGTAGAACACATTGACCTGAACATCCGGATATTTATCACGGATCAGCATTGCATGCTTTGCGGTATACATACAGCAGATCTTAGAGCAGTAGCTCTTTCCGCGGCAGGTGGTATCACGGGATCCCACACACTGGATAAAGGTTACGGACTTCGGTGCCTTATGATCAGACAGGCGCTCTAAATGTCCCTTCGTTGGTCCAGCTGCATTGGTCAGACGCTCAAACTCCAGGGAAGTGATGACATCCGGGCAGGTATCATAGGAATACTCACCGAACTTGTCCAGCTTGATCATATCAAAGCCGGTAGCCACAACAATCGCACCGTACTCTCTGGTAATGATCTCATCCTCCTGGGTATAGTCAATGGCTCCGGCTGCACAGACCTTAGCGCAGAGACCACATTTGCCAGTCTGGAATTTGATGCAGTGCTCACGATCGATAACCGGAACATTCGGAATAGCCTGCGCAAACGGAGTGTAAATGGCGCTTCTGGTTCCCAGTCCCCGGTTGAACTCGCTCGGAGTCTTCTTGGACGGGCACTTCTGAGAGCAGACACCACAACCGGTACACTTGCTCATGTCAACGCTTCTTGCCTTCTTGCGGATATCCACCTTAAAGTCTCCGACGAAGCCGGATACCTTTTCTACCTCACTGTATGTATACAGATTGATCCGCTCGTGGGCAGAAGCCTCTACCATCTTCGGGGTCAGGATACATGCGGAGCAGTCCAGGGTCGGGAAGGTCTTGTCCAGCTGGGACATCTTGCCGCCGATACTCGGAGTCTTCTCCACGATATCTACCTCGTAGCCTGCATCTGCAATATCCAGTGCAGTCTGAATTCCGGCGATTCCGCCGCCGATAACCAGCGCACGCTTTACAACCCGGCTCTCCCCCGGCTGCAGCGGCGCGTTTAAATGCACCTTCGCTACAGCGGCTCTCGCCAGGATAATGGCCTTCTCAGTTGCTTCTTCCCGATTCTTATGAATCCAGGAACAATGCTCACGAATGTTTGCGATTTCCAGCATATACGGGTTTAATCCCGCTTTCTCCACCGCCTTGCGGAATGTGTTCTCATGCATACGCGGGGAACAGGAACAAACAACAACACCAGTCAGATGCTTCTCTCTGATAGCGTCCTGGATTTTTGATTGTCCAGCTTCCGAACACATATACTGATAATCTTCCGCATGAACCACGCCAGGCTCGTTTTTGACCGCTTCTACCACTTTTTCAACGTCTACAGTCGCCGCAATGTTTGTACCGCAGTGGCAGACAAATACTCCTATTCTTTGCAATGATTTCACCTCGGATCTTTCTTCTACTTACTATATTTACGAAAAGCGCTTACTAAAAGCTGCTGCGGAAGCTCCGGATCAAGCAGCTCCGGAATCTCATCCGGTGACAGATAATTGCCGCCCTGGCTTCGAATCACCATCAGACGGACTGCCTCAATCAGCTTGGCCGGTTTTACATCACGCGGGCAGCGCTCCACACAAGCAAAACAGGAGAGGCATTTCCAAATGGATTTGGATTTTAACAGCGGTTCAATCTCTCCACGGTCTACGTAGGAAACGAACTGATGCGGACGGATATCCATACTGTCACAGGCCGGGCAGGATGCGGAACACTTGCCGCATTTCATACACTTTTTTGTATCGACATTGCTGATTCTGCAGATCAGCTCTGCTTTGTCTTTGTCTGTATGGATCATACCTCGCCATCCTCCTTTCCTTCCCGGATGTCTACTCCAAGAGCTTCTGCAAGAATCTCTGTGAAATACGTTACCTTCGGTGTATGTGCATGGCCGCTGTTATGATTTAAGTTGTACTGGCACAGTGGACAGGCCGTTACCAGTTCATCTGCTCCGTTGTATTCTGCGGAATCCAGAATGGTGTCCACCATCTGTCCGGCCATTTCTTTTTCCTTTAAAGAAATATATCCGCCACAGCACTCATTGCGATACGGGTATACCACCGGCTCTGCTCCAAGGGCACGGATGAAATCCTCCAGAATCTTTGGATTTTCCGGATCGTCAAACTGTAAAATACCGCTTGGGCGAAGAAGCATACAGCCATAGTACGCACCGATCTTTCTGCCGGTCAGCGGTTTTACCACCTTCTCCTTTAATTTGTCAAAACCAATCTGATCTCTCAAAAGCTCCAGAAAGTGGTATACATGGGTTTCGCCCGCATAGGGCTCCTTTAACCCAAGATAATTGTTTGCACGATCCCGGATATCAGCAACATTCGCCATATCATCATTCACGCGCTTAATCACATGATGACATGCAGAGCAAATCGTTACCAGATCCTGGCCCTTTTCTTTTGCTGCATTCAGCGCACGTACCGAAGATAATTTCGTAGCAATCTCATCGGAAGCCAACGGATATACGCCTCCGCAGCACTGCCAGTCCTCAATTTCTTCCAGGACAATGCCCAATGCCTCCGCTGATTTGCGTGCGCAGATATCCAGTTTCTTCGCCTTGTTCTTCAAGGTACAGCCCGGAAAATAACTGTAAACCATCAGCATCACGCCCAATTTCCTAACACTTTGTCTTTATGTGTCAAATTATTCACGCCAAGCAGACATTGTTATCTTTTTACTGATAATTTTTGTGCAGAAACTGGGCTTTCCTCCTTTCTTTTGTATACCACTTTCGTTTTTATTCATGAGCGGTATTCCACTTTTTCTTAATAATACCATAATTATAAACAATATGGTAGTACTTTTTGAGAAATTTTTCACATTTTTTCACATCAAACAGCCTACTGGTATACCAGTAGGCTGTTATCTTTTTATCATATCATTCTTTGCTTTTTTGTCCGTGAAATATCCCGCATTACTGAAGCACATTCAGGTCTCCAATAATGGCATTTTCCGAAAACAATGCCGTTGCTCCGCCAGTGTGAAGATAAATAACCGTGCTGCCTTTTTCGACTTTTCCGCTGCGGATATAATCCATCATGCCATGAAAACTTTTTCCGCTATAAACAGGATCTGTAAAGATTCCCTCCGTTCTGGCCAGATAACGAATATCATCGTTGGCTTCCTTATATGGCATTTCATAGCCAGGTCCATAATAAGCGGCATCAATCTCAAAGATATCTTCCGATACCTGTTCCCCAGATTGCAGGAGTCCCAGGGTGCAGTTTCCAAGATCCACAATCTGTCTTGAATAAGAAACCGGATCCTTTGGCCCAACCTGAATTGCCACCAGACGGGTCTGATCACCAAGCAGTGCTTTTCCGACACTTAGTCCAGCCAGCGTTCCGCCGCTTCCAGTCGCCGTAAAGACCACATCAGGGTGAATCTCCATGGAGCGGGTCTGCTGCATCAGTTCTATGTATGCATCCGCAAATCCGCACACGCCATGTGGTGTAGAGCCACCTACCGGAATATCATAAACCTTATGTCCTTCCTGCTGCAGACGGGCAATATGTTCTGCAATATCCGCAGTCGAAGCCTGAATAGTATCTTTGGTGCTGCGCCCATTTGCAGGCAGGATATGAATCTCTGCTCCAAGAATCGTATCCAGAAGCAGATTCGCCCGAATGTCGGCGGCGTCCGGATTCACATGCGCAGCCAGATACAGAACCGGTGTCATTCCATATTTTCGCACGGCTGTGGCGGTTTCCATTGCATGGTTGGACTGGGTTGCACCGTAGGTAAACACTGTATCACAGCCTTTATTTTTTGCATCATTCAAAAGGTATTCCAGCTTGCGGATCTTGTTTCCTCCAAAGAGCGTCATGCCGGAAAAATCTTCCCGCTTCGCATAAAGATTGATTTCATATTCATTCGAAATGCGGTCCAGACGCTGAAGGGGCGTGGGATAAAATCCCAGATTGATTTTACCAACTCTTTGCAAAAGCATTTTTGCATTTTCTATACGATCCATACACGGATCCTCCTTATTTTTTATTCATGGTTGTTAAATAACCGGTCCCAACGTATGAATCTCAATTGCACTGTAGTAATGAAGGCTCTCGTTTTTGCTCACTTCGCCGTTTAAGGTATCTACCAACTTTGCGAATACTTCTTCGCCTACCTGCTCGATACTTTTCCTGCCCTCCAGGATCAGTCCCGCATTGATGTCCATGTCCTGTTCCATATGCTGATAGGTCACCGGATTTCCGCATACCTTCACAACCGGCATAATCGGGTATCCCTGCGGTGCTCCTCTTCCTGTGGAAAACATCATGATCTGTGCTCCGCTGCAGGCCATTCCAGTCAGAATCTCCGGTTCACGGCCCGGCGTGTCCTTGATCCAGAGTCCCTTCTTAATTTCCTCGCTGGTACGAACACGCTCTGGATATTCCATGACGCCCTGAATCGGGCTGGTGCCGGATTTTAAAATTGCGCCCAGAGACTTCTCCTCAATGGAAGAAAGTCCTCCCTCGATATTTCCCGGGGTCGGCTGTCCTTTTCGCATATCACACCCCAGCGATTTCGCACGTGTCTCCATCCGGTTCACAATAAAGCCGATCCGGTCTGCCACCTCCTGGTTCACAGCCCGCCGCATCAGGATATGTTCTGCACCGATAAACTCCGTCGTCTCTCCAAAAATAACTGTTCCTCCAAGACTTACCAGCTTGTCAGCCGCGTAGCCCAGCGCACAGTTGGATGCCATGCCGGACGTTGCATCGGACGCACCACACTTGATGGAAAGCACAACCTCAGACAGGTCTGCCTCCTCCCGCTGCTGACCAGAGATTTTCCGTACCAGGCCTGCAGCCGCGTCAATACCGGCCGCAATAGCTTTGCTAACACCGCCAAGCTTCTGGATTCCAATAATCTCCACCAGCTTGCCTGCCGCCTGAATTTCCTGGTACATTCTCGCATGATCTGTTCCCTCGCAGCCAAGGCTGACAATCAAAACCGCTCCGACATTGGGATTTAACGCCAGTCCAATCAGCGTATCCGTCACTCTTTTTAAATCCGGCGGAAGCTGGCTGCAGCCCTGGTGATGGAATAAGCCGACTGCCCCCTGCACGTTCTGCACAATGGCCTGCGCTACATCAGCTGCACAGACTACGCTTGGAATCACTGCTACCAGGTTCCGGCATCCTACACTGCCGTCTGCTCTTCTGTAACCGTAAAATTTCATTTGGTCTTCGCCTCCCCGCCGTCCTTATTCCAGTCACCTCTCGCTCTCATACTCTCCAGATTATGGACATGTACATGTTCTCCCTTTCGAATGTCAGCGGAAGCCATTCCTATCTCTTCTCCGTATTTTACAATAATCTGCCCCTTCGCAATATCCTGCAGCGCAATCTTGTGTCCGTAAGGAACCGCCTCCAGTGCCTTCACCTCTATTGTCTCTCCCTTTTTATCCCGGACCTGAATCGCATCGCCACCCTGTACCTGCTCAGCAAAGATTGTTGCCACATTGTCTTTGTCATTTACCTTCAGTGCAAGAACCATGTTCTCTCCTCCTTCTTAAGATACTTTCAGTTTACTCCTATAAAAATCTCCTGTCCAGTAGTAAGAATTTATTCATCTTTTTACAAAAAAAAGAGCCCCCAATCAGCAAAATTTCTTTTCTAATATGGTGGCCCTTACAATTTTCTTTTGTTTTTACAAGATTCTTTTTTAGCCCATATTCTGGACAACTTCTTTTATAAAAGTTTTTATTTCATTACGCAATATTCTGGCTGTTTTCCTCGCAGATTTCTTTTACGGAACGATCATCATGGGAAAGACCGTCTGCATACTTGCGGATAATATCCGCCGCATAGCGGATCAGCTCCGGATTCTCATTTTTCCCGATCGGCAGATTGCCGTTTGCCTGCTCCAAAAGCTTCTGAAGTGCATTCGCAATCCACAGTAATTTCGGAAGACATACCGGATGCTCTGCCTCATGACACACCTGCATGCTGTTGTCCTGCGCTTCTTTATTTCCGATCATAACGGTATGATACTCACCGTCCTCACTGACCCAGATTTCATCGTGAACGCCTGTATTCAGGAGACTTCCCAAATAAATTTCCTGCTCATCCTGACCGGTGAGAAATTTTTCTTCGGATTCTAAAATCAATTCTGCTAATTTTTTTATGCCTTTGTACATCTGTCCTACCTCTGTTAAACTCGAATTCTAATCTGCGCAAAACGCATTTCCTTTTATTATAAGGATATGAGCATGATTGACAAGTAGGATTGCTGTTCTTTTTTTAAGACATAACTCATTTTGTGCGGATCGGAATATGGTCAACCACAGAGAGCTTCTAGAACTTTCCTCCGCCCCCGCCATGCGTTCTTCCGGAGGATGAGGTGTGAGTGCTGCTTCCGCCGGAGCTTTTTGGTTTTGGTTTTTCGGTTCTGTGAATGGTGCGGTAGAGAAAATAATCGCCGCCGGATGTTACCTGCAGGCTTCCCGGCCGGATGTAATCCCGCGCCTCCCGCTGCATGCCAACTGATTTGAGCTGGTTCTTCATGCTTCCCACTGCCAGCAGAGCTGCACCAAGGCCTGCCGCAAACGAGAGCCCCAGCCAGATCGCAGACAGCGGCTTTTTCGGCATATGGTCTGTATCGTAGGCTTCTCCGCTGTTGGCCTGATCAATAAAATCATCACACAGTTCTATATAGTTTTCAAATGCCCCCAGGTAATCTCCGTCTGCCAGCTGCGGCCGGATCTGTTCTCCGATATACTGGATACCGGCGTCCGTAAACACAGTAATCCCATAGCCACAGGTAGAGATATACCAGTCGTGATCCTCCAGACTGACCAGCAGCAGCACGCCGTCACGTTCATCTCCATATCCGAAATCACAATCATCGTAAAGGTTATCCGCATATGTTTCCGCACTCTCACCATTCAGACTGTCCACCAGTGCTGCCGTCACATCAAAATTCTGATTGCGGCTGATTTCATCCAGCAGCTCATTCAGCTGTTCGGCCTCATCCCCGGAAAGAATTTCATCCGGGTTCTGAAAACGGTAATACTCCTCAGAAAATCCGCCTGTATCTGCCATTGCCGGAGCACAGCCCAAAATAGAAAGAATACCTGCTGCCAGAAGGGCCGCTGCATAAGTTTTTCTTGTTTTCATCGTCCTGTCCCTCCTGTTAAACTCCGAACATCCATAAAATCAGACGCAATATGTAAAATATCATAGTAAAGATCACAGTCAGCTTAATGGTCATCCTTCGTGCCGCGTTCTTATCTGCCGGGAGATCTCCAACAAATTTACCGGTCTGTCCGTTCATGGCAAACAGATACTTCTTCCCCTCCCATGTGGTATTTAAGATCCACACCGGAAGCAGGGCATACCGGACACTTCCGCCGTGAAGCTGCACACTGCTGTTCTCGGCGGCCACCGTGGTATAACCGGTCACTGTCTCCTCAAAAGCACGTTCTACCGACTTTTTCACACGCTCATTCGCGCGCGGCGCGCTCTCCTCTGAGTCTGCATCGTAGCGGTCTGCCAGATACCCGGCCAGGTAAGCAGGCTGGAACGCAACCGCCTCACTGATTTCAAACGGTTCTATGGATTCCATCAGATCATCCGGAATTTTAGAGTCTCCATCCACCGGGACCTTCTCAAATCCGATGCTGCCGCCCCGGTTGATCAGATAGAAGCTGGTTTCTGTATAGTCATACCGGCTGTCGCTCCAGAACCGGATTCTGGTTCCGCGATAACGGATGTTTGCATCTGCCTCAGTGTCAAACAACCAGAACGGCACATAAATTCCGCGGATTTCATCAATATGATTCTGGTCTTTGAAAATCTTCGGCAGAAGCTTTTTCCCTTCCAGATGCTTCATCAGTCCGGATTTTGCGGCCTGTTTATCCAGTTTAAACGGAATGATGAGATCCGGGCGCAGCGCACCGGAAAGCTTTCCGGTCATTACGACAGGATTTCCGCAAAACGGACAGACTGACGCCGCTGTATTCTCATCCGCCACGATCTCACCACCGCAGGATTCGCAGTGATAGGTACTCAGCCCCTGCTCCTCCCCTTCCTGCCAGATGCTGCCCTCCGCCTTATCCCATCGCATATCATCCTGTTTTTCTTCCTTCAGAGTTGTATCATACTGCTGCAAAGTCTCAATTTCAAACTCGGTATCGCAGTAGGGGCATTTCAATTTCTGTGCCTTGCTATCAAAGCGGATGCCACCTCCGCAGCAGGGACATTTGTATTCCTGTAGTTCTCCCATCTCATTTCTCCGATCTTTTCCCTTACGTAACTGTCCCGTGCCTTCACACGCACTATCTTACGATATCCCCCTCATCAAAGGGATCGTTACCGTCCACGCATGCGTGTCCAGCAACAGGATTTTGCCGATGCTTCGCATTCCAAATCGGCAAAATCTGCTGCCACCACTGCAACATACGGAATTTTCAGTTCAGAAAATCCCTACCCAGAAATAATTACAACGAATTTCCACATTCCGGACAGAATTTCGGCGGATGTGCCGGATCCTCCGGCTCCCAGCCGCACTTGTCGCACTTATAAAGAAGTGCCCCAGCTGGTTTCTTTGCTCCGCAGTTGGTACAGAATTTTCCCTTGTTCACGGCACCGCAGGAGCAGGTCCACCCGTCTGCAGGTTTCGGAGAACCACACTCCGGACAGAACTTTCCGTTTGCCCTGGTTCCGCACTTTGTGCAGATCCAGCTGCCTTCCGGCTGCATTTTCGGAATCGGATTTTGCGCCTGCTGCCCGACTGGCTGCATGGGCTGTGCCTGCTGCTGTCCCATAGCAAACAGATTCTGCGCATTTGCGCCTCCTGCTGCGTTCATGGCCATGCCCATTCCCATAAATCCGGTCATGGCACCGCCGCCATTGGCTGCCGCTGCCTTCATGGCATCAATCTGGCCGCCTACCAGGCGTGCTGCTGCCGTGTTCGGATTCGTAGTCATTGCATTTTCTTCCCACTCCGTCAGTTTCTTTCTCTGATCATCCGGAATGCTTAAGGAATTAATGTTGACAGAAAATACCTCAATGCCTCGTTTCTGACGCCAGGAAGAAGACAGCACCTCATTTAATGCGTCCGAAATCTCCAGCGTGTGGGCCGGAATCTCATAATACTGGATTTTCTGTGCGGAGAGCTTTGCCAGCGCCGGCTGCAGGGCAGTCATCATCTCACCCTTTAAGCGGGCCGCGATTTCTTCGCTCTCATAAGTATCCGCAACATTTCCGCATACATTGGTATAAAACAGAAGCGGATCGCAGATCTTGTAAGTAAATAAGCCGTTGCAGCGGATATCCACAGACAGCTTGTAGCCAAGGGACTCATCCACCACAACGCGGAACGGGATCGGCGTTGCTGTTCCAAACAGGATTTCCCCCAGCTCCTTGGTGTTGATATAATAAACCCGCTGGTCTTTTGCCGTGTCACCTCCATAGGTAAAACGCTTACCCACGATCTTGAAGGTTTCCTTGATGCTGTCTCCCAGATTGCCGGTAAAAATGCTCGGCTCAGTGGAGCTGTCATAGGTAAATTCGCCTGGCTCCGCGCAGACCTCCACAACCTTGCCCTGCTCCACGATCAGCATGCACTGACCGTCCGCCACCGCAATACCGCTTCCGTTGGAAATGACATTATCATTACCCTTTGTATTGGCAGAACGGAACGATGTCCGCTTTCTTCCTCTCTTCACCAGTATATCTTTATCCATTGCATCACAGTAGAAAAATTCTTTCCACTGATCTGCCAGAGTTCCCCCAAGTGCTCCTGCTGCTGCTCTGATCAGTCCCATATACTTACTCTCCCTTCCATATTTATGTCTCCGGCCTCTGAAAAGCAGATACCGGAACATTTTTTTCATTTTACCACAAATATCAGGAAAAAAGAAGAAAGCTGTCAGACAAATCTTGATTTCTGTTTGTCTGACAGCTTTCGCTTCAAAAGGCTTTATGCCCTGTATTCTGTTTTACCTGTGCGGCCGGTCATTATTTCTCAGCCAGCATCATCATGATCTCATTGGTACGTGCCACAAATCCGGTCATGCGCTCCGGACTTAAGCTGCCGTGCGCCAACAGAGCCAGATCGTAAAGCTGCTCGCAGATCTTATGGGTATTCTCGCCCTCACCGTGATTCAGTACATACTGGACCAGCTTATTGTTGGCATTTAATACCAGGGTCTCGCCTGCACCTCCGAACATGGACGGATCCATACCGTACATATTGTACATCTTCATCATATCCTGCATACGGCGGGTCTCCTCGGAGACGGTCAGCATGGAAGAAATGCTCTCATCTTTCAGTTTTTCTACCTTGATCTCCAGCTTGTCATTGCCGAGAGCCTTCTTGAAGGTTTCGGTCAGAGCCTCAGATGTCTTCTTGAACTCTTCATCATCGTCCTTGACCTCTTCCTTGAAGGTGCTGTTTAAATCTGCATCGATGCGTAAAAACTTCAGACCCTCATTTTTCTGCTCCAGATGACCGATGAACGGGCTGTCGATGCTGTGCGGCAGGATAACCGCATCCAGACCTTCCTTCTTGAACATGTTGATGTACTGGCTCTGCTCTTTCTCATCTGTTACATAGAAGACGGTGTTCTCATGCTTCTCTTTGTTCTCCTCCAGGCAGTCCTTTAAGGTCAGGTACTTGCCGTCCAGATTCTTAAAGAGGATGTAGTCATTCATCTTCTCTGCAAACTTTTCATCCTTAATGCAGCCAAATTTGATGAACGGTGCGATATCATCCCAGTATTTCTCATAGTTTTCACGGTCGGTCTTGCACATGCCGCTTAACTTGTCTGCTACCTTCTTGGTAATATAATCAGAAATCTTCTTAACAAATCCATCGTTCTGCAGTGCACTTCTGGATACGTTCAGCGGCAGATCCGGACAGTCGATGGCACCCTTTAACAGCATCAGGAATTCCGGGATCACCTCTTTGATATTATCAGCAATAAACACCTGATTGTTATACAGCTTGATGGTTCCCTCGATGGAATCGTACTCGGTGTTGATCTTCGGGAAGTACAGGATACCCTTTAAATTAAACGGATAGTCCATATTTAAGTGGATCCAGAACAGCGGCTCCTTGTAGTCGTGGAACACCTTGCGGTAAAAGTCACGGTATTCCTCATCGGTGCACTCGTTCGGATGCTTGCTCCACAGCGGAGTGGTATCATTTAAAGCCACCGGGCGTTTCAGAATCTTATATTTCTCTTTGGCCGGCTCGGTCTCTACCGTTTCTTTCTCGCCGTTCTCATTTTCCTTCTCTTCCGTCTTGGCCGGCTCTACAATAGTCTCAATGATGGTATCCTTCTCAGTGAGCTCATCCTTCTCAATTGTTTCATACTGCGGCTCAGCTTTTTCGTTATTTAAAAAGATCGGAACCGGCATAAAGGAACAGTATTTTTCCAGAACCTCTCTTGCACGGTACTCATTGGAGAACTCGTAGCTGTCTTCATTTAAATACAGAGTGATGGTGGTTCCCTGCTCTGCCTTCTCGCCGTCCTTCATCTCGAAGGTCAGGCCTCCCTCAGACTCCCAGTGAACCGGCTTGCTGCCCTCTTTGTAGGAAAGGGTGTCGATGGTTACTTTGTCCGCTACCATGAATGCGGAGTAGAAGCCTAAACCGAAATGACCGATGATCTGGTCTTCATTGGCTTTGTCTTTATACTTTTCGAGGAAATCCTGGGCACCGGAGAAGGCGATCTGGTTGATGTACTCCTCCACCTCAGACTCGCTCATGCCCAGGCCGTTATCGGTGATGGCAATGGTCTTCTCATCCGGATTTACGGTAACCTGTACCTTATATTCCATGCCTTCCGGTTTGGTATACTCCCCCATCAGCTCCAGCTTTTTCAGCTTGGTGATGGCATCGCAGCCGTTGGAAACCAGCTCACGATAGAAGATATCGTGGTCGGAATACAGCCATTTCTTAATGATCGGGAATATATTTTCACTGTTTATGGATAAATTACCTGTTCTGCTCATAATACATTGCTCCTTTTCGATTCAGAATGGAAAGACAGCTCTTCAAACCGCCTTTCAAATTACCATAACGGTATTTTAATACCACAAAATCGAAAAGTCAATAAAAAATCAGCACTCATTTGCGTTGAGTGCTAATAATTTAGAAAATTTTAATTTTTATCAGGTTTCTGTTTTCAGACTTCTACGTAAGGTATCTGCAGCTTCCTGAAATATCTCCGGACTGTCTCATCCCATTCCTGCTCGATTTGCTTGTCCAGCATAAAAATTTTCAGGGATGTTCCGGTCACACAGGCCGCCGCGTGATTTTCATAACGGATGTTTAAATACAGGGCCGCTATCTGGTCTGCCGGAAGATCTGGCTTTACCCGGCGTATGAATTTCTCATTTTCCTCCGGTGAGAGCTGCAGAGTGATCTGAAAGCTCTCCGGCAGCTTCTTGCCTCTGATCAGAGAGTAACAAAACGGGCGCAGCGTCTTCCAGGAAGAAAACTCCTCAATCCGGTTCGTTTCCAGCTCCTCATCTGAATAATAGCCCTGGCGGATCCGCCCATCTATGGTAAAGCTGTTAAACGTCACAATATTGGCCTCCCGCACCAGCCAGTAGTCAAAGGTCTCCCCCATAAAAAGCTGTGCGGTAAAGGTTTTTAAATCTTCTATTTTTAATGCGATCATCCGTAAATCCCCCTTTTTCGCTGCCTGCTCCTGCGTCAACTCTGCAAAACACCATTCCCTGCTCACGCAGCTACTCCCTCATCATCTCATGATACCGCTCAAAGAAATCGGACGTAGTACAGTCGGCCCCATCACTTAAGGACACCTTGTTCCAGATTGCTCCGTCAATTTCCACCCTGTGCTCTGCTTCGTAAGAATCGTAGATACTGCGGAACGCCTGATTTTTTCGCTGCAATGCCAGGTTGTTCTTGCGTTCCAGTGTTGCGTCCTCATCAAAATCACTGACACATTTTACCACATACCATTTTCCCTGCCATACAAACGGCTCACTGATTTCTCCTGCTTCCAGCGCAAAGACCGGTTCCTCATAGACGGTATCACGCTCGCCCCGCCCCACGGATACCTCAATGTCCGGATTCTCGGACTCTTTTCTGGCTGTAGCTGCAAAATCTGCCCCCTCATTTGCCACCTTCGCATAAAGTTCCTGTGCCTTTGCTTCGTTGCTGACTGCAATCTCCTGCACCTGAATTACCCTTGCCTCACTGTCACTGATTTCCAGGTTCACGTCCTTTGTCAGCTCGTCCACCAGCTTATTGGCCCGGTGATAAGCCTCATACATCGTGTATACATCATCCCGTGTTGCTTTGGTATAAGCCTTATCCGCATCCGTCAGGGAATTGTAGTAGTCATCTGCCAGCTGCTTTAACTGCTCCCGTTCCTGACTGGTCAGCGTCAGTCCCTGCTCGTCTGCCAGAAGATTCATGGATTTGACCTCACCTAAAAAGGTGCGTATCTGCTCTAACAGATACGTCTGGAACGGTGTCTTGTCCTCACTGACCTCCACATTCCAGATCTGGTCGGTATAGACCTGGCGGTAGCGGTTGCGTTCCGTGGCAATGATGAGCATGGTCTGGGCATCCGTGTAACCCTCTGTGTCAGCACTGTCTGACACCATGGGAATGTTGACGCTGCAGGCGGTAAGGAACATGATCTGGGATGCAGCGAGAAAAGCCAGCATGGCCATTCTAAGTCTCCAGATAAGTCTCTTTGTTTCTGTTCTCTGATTTTTCATTCTTTCAATCCTGATTTTCCATTTTTTACTCTGCATCCTGTCCAGATCCTGCCTGATCCGGATTCTTTGACAGAAGTTCCGCTGCCCGTGCCTCCGCAAACTTTTCCTGCATGGTCGGATTCTTCCAGGTCAGCTTCTTGATGGTCAGGTCATCCAGCTTGTTGTTTGCCAGACGCAGATTGTTCTCCGATGCCAGCAGATGATCTTTCACTTTCTGCAGATGGTCGATAGTCTTGTCAATCTCGTCAATGGCTTTCTGGAACCGGTCGCTGGCCAGGGTATAATTTCGCCCAAATTTGTCCTTGAAATCCAGAAGTTTCTCCTCAAACCGGGTGATATCCAGGTTCTGGTTCCGCATTGTCTCCAGTTCTCGCTTGTACTGCAGGGAATTCATAGCGGCATTGCGCAGAATCGTGATGATCTGGATGAAAAACTGCGGGCGGATCACATACATCTTCGGATACTTATGGGACATATCCACGATACCCGTATTATAGTAGTCACTGTCCGCCTCCAGAAGCGTTACCAGTACTGCGTACTCGCAGCCCTTCTCCCGGCGGTCCTTGTCTAGCTCTTTGAGGAAATCCGCGTTCTTATGCTTGGTGGCGGTAGTCTCGTTTTCATTCTTCATCTCAAACATGATGGAGATGTACTCCAGACCGTTCTCATCGTAATCCCGGAAAATGTAATCGCCCTTGCTTCCGCTTTTGGATACCTCATTATCCTTCTCAAAATAGGCATTCTGGAAGCCAATGGCCCGCACCTGGTTGAAGGAGACCTCGCAGTGCTGCTCCAGCGTTTCCCCCACCATTTTGGTAGACTGCTTCGCCTTTAAGTCGCGGTAGTATTCGATCATCTCATCCTTATCTTTGAGCTGGATCTCATAACGCTCCTTGACGGCCTTCTCTTCCAGACGGCGCTCTGCCTCATAGCGCTCCTTCATAGCCTGCTCCTGCTGCCTCAGCTGCGCTTCATACCGCTCCTTCAGTTCCGTCATGGATGCCTGCTGCTGCTTTAACTGCATGCCATAACTTTCCTGTTGCTGTTTCATCTGCATATCGTAGCTTTCCCGCTGCTGCTTCAGCTGTGTAGCCAGGCTTTCCCGCAGATTTTTTTCCTGCAATGCTGTCTGTTTTTCTGCCAGCTCTGCCTGCTTTCTTGTAAGCTCCGCCTGCGCTTTCAGTTCCGCAATTTCATCCTGCTGACGCTGGATCCGCTCCTGCAGCTGCTCTTTTAACACCGCCTCTGCTCTCGCCACCGCAAGCTCCTGTTGTTTCCCTGCCTGCTCTCCCTGGGCCTTCAGCTTCAGGATCTCTGTTTCTTTCGCCGCAAGCTGCTTCTCGTAGCTTTCTGCAGTCTGGGACTTCGCCAGTTCCAGGGCAGTCTTCTTCTCAGCCTCCAGCGATGCCTGCTGACGGGTCAGTTCCTCTTTAAACTCTCTGTCCCGCACCTGCTTTGCAATGGCCGCGTAGCCTTTTTCATCAATCTCAAATGGTTCCCCACAATTGGGGCATACCAGTTTCTTTTCCATATATTAAAACCTTTCCTTATACCAGCAGTTTCAGGATCTTCAGCACGCCGTCCCGCACATTGGTATCTGCCTGAAATCTGGCTGCTTCCTTAACTTCCGGTCTTGCGTTGCCGATCGCAAAGCTGTAGTAAGCCCGGCCAAGCATCTCTATATCATTTAACTGGTCACCAAACGCAATGGTCTCCTCCGGCAGAATCTCCAGACTCTCCTGCAGCAGCTTCACAGCTTCTCCCTTATTAACGCCGGTTGCCATACAGTCCAGCCACATATCACCGGAAATGGTCATCTTTAAACGGTCACCGTACTTTTCGCGCAGCTCCTTGGTGTGTGCTTCAATATCTGTCTTCCGGTATGCGGATACCTTGATGAACTGGTCATCTACTGCCAGTACATCCTTTACGCTCTTTGCCTGAAATTTATAACCGTTGACGATCCAGTCCTCAAACTCCGGATCCGGATTTTCCATGTAAGCCACATCCGGGCCGCCGACCATGACAGTGAGTCCTGCTTTGCGGATGTCCTTTACCAGTTCTTCCACCAGAGAACGTTCAATGGGATTTACAAACAGCTGACGGCCATGGCAGCCCACATAAGCACCATTATCTGACAGATAAAAAATTTTCTCCTTGACCGGATCAAACACCTGCTCAATACTCGCCCACTGTCTTCCGCTCGCGGCTGCAAACTGCATTCCCCTCTCGCGAAGCTTCAAAATCACCTCAAACAGCTCCGGATTCAGCTCATGGCCTCCATCCTCCAGCAAAGTTCCGTCTATATCTGATACCACCAGCTTAATCATGGAATTTCCTCCTCTTCCCTTTTATCAATTCACAGTCATTCATACCTTATTAACTTACTATATAACCCTCCAACCGTCAAGAGAACCATTCTTCTCACTGCACATGCAAATTACAATTTAAGGGAATAGCACGAAAGGGCCCTCCCCGAAACTTCTGCTTTACTGACTATTCTACGATAATGAATAACGCAGCCAGAACGA